>Ga0209212_1000365_pt1 | contig 90034 bp, 66 predicted proteins | sample RifGroC2_FD_183996 | JGI IMG/M metagenome (GOLD analysis project Ga0209212, IMG submission 183996) | Groundwater microbial communities from Rifle, Colorado, USA - Groundwater C2 (SPAdes) (version 2) | ecosystem: Environmental > Aquatic > Deep subsurface > Groundwater | place: Rifle, Colorado...
CACGGTGCAGAACCTGGGCGGCAAGATAGGTCCCGACAAACTGCCGCTCACTTTCAAGGGCGGCGCGTCCACCGGCTTCTTCGACAAGAAACTGACCGCGGCGGCCGACCTGGACTGGCTGGCCAATGACGAGCGCATGTACCTGGACCTGGGCGCCGAGTACCACGCCAACAAGCTGCTCTCTTTCCGCGCGGGCTACCAGGTAGGCCGCAGCCGGGACGAACTGGGCGGGCTGACCGGGTTCGGCGCCGGCCTGGGCCTGAAGTTCGACAGCTTCGCCTTCGACTACGCCTACGTGCCCTTCGGGGACCTGGGCGACACGCACCGCATGACCTTAGGCTTTGTTTTCTAAACGCAACACGGGGAGACTGACTTGAAAAAACTGATCGCAGCGGTTCTTTTGATGACCGCGGCTCCCGCCGCGGCCGGGAATTACAAACTCATGGGGAAGCTGGACCTCTTCGGGGGGCAGTACTTCTTCGGCGGCCAGTCCGGGGCCTTCAACGGCTACGGCGTGCTGGACGCCCAACTGGCCAGGAGCTATTCGCCCAGCTCCGGCTTCTTCGCCAGCGCCCGTTCCGTCTATACCGGCTTCAAGCAGGTGAACGAACTGGCCGGCGGCGGCACCCTGTTCCAGCAGAGCCTGGACAACTCGCTCGGCTTCAAACTGATACGCCGCTACGAAGGCGGCTACTCTTTCAAGCCCCGGGTGGGCGTTAAGAACCAGCTTTTCCGCGAGACCAAGGACGAGAACTGGGGGGAAGGTCTTTACGACTTCACCCGCTACGAGGCCGGCGTGACGCTGGAGCGCAAGACCCGCCTGGGCCTGTCCACGCCGTGGACCTGGCAGCTCTCCTGGGACGCCTACTACACCCGCTACACGCGCTTTAAATCGCTGGCCAGCCAGTACGGGGCCGAAATGGCCGCGCCCAACCCCGGCAGCCGGGTGCTGGACACCCTGACCAACCAGGTCAGCTACGCCGCCGAGATGGACCTGCCCAATTTCAAGAAGGCTGACTTCCTGTTCTCCCTGTCCCTGATAGACTACCAGGACCAGAAGGTCATCAACTCCGAGGGCCGCTACCTGAGCTCCAAGCGGTCGGACTATTACCAGTCCGCGAACCTGGGCCTTTCCAAGCGCTACAACGACCTGCAGTGGCTGGGCGGCATCCGCCCGGTGTTCAGCGCGGGCCTGGGCCTGGCCAACCTGATCTCCAACCAGAACCACATGGACACGGACCCGGCCCATCTCAAGTACATCAAGGGCTACTACGACTATACCGAGGTGCGGCTGGCGCCCGGCGCGCAGTTCATCTCCATCGCTACCGGCCTGATCACGCGGCTCTCCTACGAGTTCGCGGTGCGTTCCTATTCGGAGCGCCTGGCCCAGAAAGGCGACGGGTCGTACACCTCCAAGACCCTGGCGCAGTATTCCAGCAGCTTCACCGCCGAGCTGGCCTACCCGGTGGCGCGCTCGCTGGACGCCAAAGTGCAGGGCACCTGGGCGGCTTCGCGGTCCAATAACCGCTACGAGCAGGTTTACCGCTACAACTACGACAGTTCTTCCTATTTCGCCGGCATGGAGTGGAGGTTCTAAACTATGAACGCCTTTAAGACTATAGCCGTACTCCTGCTGGCCGCCGGCCCTTGCCTGGCCGCCCCGCGGGAAATGATCCTCATGCCCGAAGGCAAGGTGGAGGCCAGGGCTTCAGCTAAATCAGGCTGGGTGAACGTGACCGAGCCGGTGCGCGTGAGGCCCGGCGCCGAGATCCGCACCGCCAAGGACGGCAAGGCCGGCGTGGTGCTGCCCGACGGCTCCCGGTTCCAGCTCGCCGGCGACAGCCAGTTCGCGGTGGAGGACACCACAAAGAAGAAGGCCGGCTTCAAGCTCGCCTTCGGCAAGCTGAAGGCCAGCGTGGCCGGCTATTTCGCCAGCCGCTTCGAAGTGCGCACGCCCGCCGCGGTCTGCGCCGTGCGCGGCACCGAGTTCGAACTGGAGGTGGGCAAGGACGGCGCCACCCGCATGGACGTGGCCGAAGGCCTGGTGGAAGTGAACGACAACCAGGGCAAACTGGCCGTGGTCTCCTCGGAAGAGCGCATAAATATAGGCATGGACGGCATGTCCAGGCCGGAGAACGTCTCCCTGAAGGACGAGAAGGCCGGGCAGGCCGCCCGCCCCATGGCCGTGATGAGGGAAACCGCCCGCGAGCGTACCCGCACCATGCTCGAAGAGCTGCGCAACCGCGAGCTGAAGGCCAACGAGTCCCAGCTCGGCAAGGATTCCATAGACGCCTTCGGCCGCCGCGTGCGCCTGGAAGAATACCTGCTGCGCCCCGCCGACGACGAATTCAAGATCCTGTTCCTCAGCCGCCGCGCCGAGGCCGACCGCCTGGACTGGGGCCACCTGATAGAGCGTTTCAACTCCGCCATCCCCGACGACATCAGCCAGGTGGGGGGCATCATAGACGGCATGTACATGTCCGCCACCGCCCCGGCCAACTGGATGAAGTACTTCGAGGTTTACCTGACCAACACCGTGGACAGCATCAAGGAGACCATAGACTTCACCGCCCCGGTGGCCATCGACTTCGCCGGCTACAACGGCGGCGTGGCCGCCACCAGGTACTATCCCGGGTCCATAGACTACAAGCAGATACTCTCCGGCCCCGGCGTGCCCGGAGGCGAGCGCACCCAGTTCCAGCAGATACAGGACTACAATTCCACCACGGCCGGCCAGTTCACCTGGACGCAGAAGGTGGTAAACAACGTTGGCACCCTGACCACGCTGGAACAGATAACCCTGGACCCGACCAGCACCATAGACGTGTCCGACGGCTGGACCGCCGCCCTGGTGGACAAGGCCGGCATCTACGGCGGCGCCATAGACGCCACCGTGAACCCGAGCGACCCGGTGGTCACCTATCCCAGCGGGCCCGGTAAGGCCGATTACAGCGTGGGCACCACCTACGCGGACGGCTCTACCGTGCTTTCCAGGAAGATACTCGTCTCCAACGAAGGCGAAGTCCTCGGCATCCCCGGTTCGCCCAACTCCAATACTTTCCTGGCGGAAGGCAGCTTCAACCTGGAAATGGTCATAGACTCCTCGCTGTTCCAGGGGCGCAATATAGACGTGCTGTTCGCCCCGGAGATCCTCAGCCAGAAGAAGGCCGCCACCACTACCGCGGACAGCCTGAGCCTGCAGTAGAACGTAACCTTTGTTGCGTTGACACTACCCCCTCATTATATTATGATGAGGGGGTAGTTTTTTTCGCCCTTATTGGGCCTGATTTTCGGGGGTTCGGGAAGGATAGAGACCAAGGAGTTCCTATTATGAAACAACTGCTTGTTTCAGCGCTGCTCTTTTTTGCCTTTACACCGGCTTACGCCGCCTATCTCGACTCGTGGCGCGGCGAGGTGGACCATAAAAAAGCCGGGTCGGAAACCTGGACCCGCCTGGAAGGGGACGAGAAATTGCGCCTGGGCAACGGCGACGAGCTCCGTACCGCCCGCGCCTCTACCGCCGAGCTCCTCATGGAGGACGGCTCCCGCGTGAAGATCGCCCCGGTGTCCTCGTTCAGGATGACCTCGGAAGGCAAGGACGCGGTCTCGCTCGGGCTCTATTTCGGCCGGGTCCGCTCCTGGGTCAAGAAATTCTCCAAAAAATTCGAAGTCCGCACCCCGTCGGCCGTCTGCGCCGTGCGCGGCACCGACTTCATGGTGGCCTCGGACCAGGAGGGGAACAGCCGCGTGGAGGTTTACGACGGGTCCGTGCTCACCGGCGACGCCAAGGGCAACGCCAGCCTGGTCCGCGAGGGGCAATTCGCCGAGATCCCCGCCGGCGGAAGGTTGCGCGAACCTTCGCAGAACCCCAACCAGCCGAGCGACATGAACTCCTCCGTGGGCAGCCCTTCGCAGGCGGCCCGTAACGAGATCTACAACGAGATCTCCAAGGAAGACGTGATCTCCCGCGCCCAGGAAGAACTGCAATCGGCCGAGTTCCAGAGCCGCAAGGTGGCCATAGACGCCTTCGGCAACCGGGTGCGCATGGAAGAATACGTGATCCGGCCGGCCGACAACCAGTTCAAGTACGTGGTGCTCAATACCCGGCAGGAGCGTTTCGATTTCGGCAAGATCCTGTTCACCTTCAACAGCGCGCTGCCCGCCGACCTGTCGCTGGCCACCCGCAACATGACCAGCGCCACGGGGTCCGCCACGCCGCAGTGGCAGCTCACGGCCATGAACAGCGTGATGTCCAATACCCTGGACCGCGTCACCGAGGACGCCTCCGGCGGCAAGATGGTGGCCGACAACGCCGGCAGCCCGTCCGAGTGGACGCATTTCTTCACCGATTACGCGGTTTACGCCTCCGGGCCGGACCAGGCGCTGGAGAACGGCGGCCTGGGGCGCAAGCTCTGGGGCTACACGGACCTCAACGCGGACAATACCGTGCAGACCGGCGAGATGACCTACCTGGGCGGCGCGGCCCCCGCTGGCTCGGTGACCTATCCCGGAGGCGAGGACGTGTTCCACACCGTCACCCGCAACACCTATTCCGACGCGGATAATACCTGGATAGAGGCCTCGGATTACGTGCTCTTCGACAGCGGCGACATTCTGAGCGCCGGGGATTTCTCCTCGCGCCTGGGCGTTACCATGGACACCGCCACCGACCGGCTCAATTTCGAGCGGGTGTACACCAGCTCCCTGTTCGGCGGCCGCAAGATAGACCTGGAATTCTCCGCCAAACTGCTCAAGGACGCCGGCCTGCTGAGGTTTTAAGGGAACATGACCATGAAAAAAGAGAACTTCATAAAGTCCTGCCTGCTCGGCCTGCTGGCCTGCTGCCCCGCGGCCCTCGAAGCCGGCATGAAGATAACCCCGGTGGCCAACGTTTCGCTGCTCGGCGGCAAATACTACCTGGATTCCGACGCGGCCTCCTTCCAGGGCCGGCTGGACGCCTTCGCCTCGCCGGTGATAAACATAGCGGAAGGGCATGACCTGATCCCCGTCTATGCCGGCAACTATTCCGGCACGCAGGACATCCAGGAACTGGCCGGCGGCGGCGTGCTCACCCGCCAGCGCCAGACGCATACCTTCTCGCTGAAGTACGTCTATACCCGCGAGTTCGACAAATACAAGCCGCGCATCTCTTATTCGAAAGCCCTCATCAAGGAGACCAAGGACGAGAAATGGGGCGACGGCCTTTTCGACTACGCCACGCTCTCTTTCGGCCTGGACGCCGAGCAGGAGCGTCCGCACGGCACCTTTACGGAATCCTACGACTTCTACCAGGTGAAGTACCCCAACTACAGCACGCTGCTGTCGGAGGGGGGCACCGCCATAGACACCACCACCTTCAACGAATTGTCCTCCAACGCCGGGGTGGACACCATGGACAACACCAACCACCGGCTGGGCTTCACCTATACCTGGTTCCCGGAGCCGGCGGTGATGAAGGCCGGCTACGACTTCACCTACCGCCGCTACGGCGACCAGGCCGTGGTGGCCAAGCCCGCCACCGGCCAGCCCTACTTCAAGAGCGACAAGCGCTCCGACCTGGTGCAGAACTGGACCTTCCGGGTTTCCCGGGCCATGAAGCCGGTCTACCTCGCCGTGGGGGCGCGGGTGGGCTGGCTGAGCTCCAACCAGAGCTCCTACGATTCCTCCCGCACCAAGTACATAGAGGATTACTACAGCTACGTGGACATGTCCGTGAGCCCGTCGGCCAGTTTCGTCTTCAAGAACGGGGCGCAGTTCGGCGTGGGGCTGGATTGGCGGCGCCTGTATTACCTCGGGCGCCTCAAGCAGGACGCCGCCGGCGCTTACGGCGAGGGTAAGATCAACCAGACCTTCTGGCTGAGTTCGCTGGCCGTGCGGTACCCCGTGTATAACAAGATCTTCGCTAAAGCGGCGTACAACTACCAGGTCTCCAGTTCCAACATGCGCTACGAGGCCAATTACAGGTACAACTACCGGGCCAGCACCTACCTGCTGGGCCTGGAGTGGGAATTTTAGTCTATAGCAGGCGGTGAACGTTCGCGGTGTTGCTGAATTTTTGTCCGGGCGGCAGCCCGGCGTCGGCGGTTTTCAGGAGAACTTATGTTTAACATGAAAAAGACCATCTTCACTCTGGCGGCCGCGGCCTGCCTCTGGGCGGCTTCCGCGCAACAGGCGCTGGCCACCAACCCGGTGACCCCGCTGGACGTCTCCACCGGGCCCTACGCCGGCACCATCTATGTGAAATGGCAGTCTAATGACACTCTGGTGCAGGGCAACGGCGACAAGTTCTACCTCCAGTACACCACGGACGCCGCGCACGCGGTCTGGAGCACCGCCAACGCGCAGATAGTCATAGCCACAACCTCTGCTTCGGGCGAGATCCATAACCTGGTCATAGGCGGGCTGAACGCCGGCGTGAACGGGGCCAACGCCGTGGAGTCGCCTTACTACGCTTTCCGCCTCTGGGCGGAGGTGGCTTCCGTGGTTTCCGCGGATTCCTCCGAAATGTCGGCCCGGCCCTCCACCCCGCTGTTCCCGTCGGTGTCCGCCACGCCTTTCGGCGGCGGAACGCTCGCGCTCGAGAGCGGCTTGCGCGACTATTACGGCGGCCGCCTGGCCGTGGACCGCTTCAACAACACCTACCTGGTGAACAGCTTCACCACCAACCAGCAGATGGGCGGCAGCGAGGTAGTGCTGCGCAAATACAATTCCGCCGGCGCCCTGCAGTGGGTGCGCCTGCTTAACAGCGCCTCCCCGTACGGCTGGGACCTGGGCCGGTCCCTGGCCGTGGACTTCGTCAGCGGCGACGTGTACGTGGCCGGCAGCCTCTACGACGGCAATTACGACGAGGCTTTCATCGCCAAATATTCCACCACCGGCGAACTGCTCTGGCTGAAGACCCGCCCCGGCCTCTACGGCCATTCCAGGGCCCAGGCGCTGGTTTTCGACGGCGCGTCCCTCTACGCCGGCGGCTACGCCGTTGAGTATTCCTCCGCCTCTTCCGACATGTGGCTGGCCAAGCTGGCCCCGGTGACCGGCGCTGCCACCTGGGAGACCCTCTTTAACAGCACCCGCACCGCCAACACCGAGGACTTTGTCAGCGACCTGGCCCTGGACGCTTCCGGTTACCTCTACCTCGGCGGCCAGGCCTCCAATTCCGCCGGCTACGCCGACATGTCCATCATGAAGTACGCCTCCAACGGCGTTTTTATAAAGGCCTTCGACTACAACAGCCCGGGCAACGGTTATGACGCGGCCTACGGCCTGGCCGTTAACCCCGCCGGCTTCGCCTACCTGTGCGGCTACGAGGAGCGCAACGACCTCAGCCAGGGGCGCAACCTGGTGGTGCACAAGTTCGACCTGGCTCTCTCGTCCCCGATCTGGACCAGGACATACGACAACCCTTACGCGCCCTACAGCAAGGAAGAGGCCGCCTACTCCTGCGCCGCCGATAAAGTGGGCGGAGTTTACGTGGCCGGCTACGAGTCCCGCATGGACCTGGGCCAGGGCCGCAACGCCCTCTATTTCAAGTACACCTCCGACGGCCAGCTGATCTCCACCCGTACCTACGTTTCAGCCAGCGACGACGTCTTCTACGACGTGAAGCTCTCCACCACCGGCGACGTGCTGCTGGCCGGCCAGTTCGGAGACTCCTACGGCCTTTACTCTTTCCCGCAGACCGGCGGCAGCCCCTTCCAGTTGGGTTCCTACGCCGGCGAATACACCGGTACCGTGCAGCTTTCCTGGACCTATCCCGCCGCCGTGCCGGCCGACACGCCCCTGCGCGTACAGTACAGCACCTCGCCCGCTTTCACCTGGGATTACGCCACGGCGCAGATACAGCTCACTACCGGCCCCGTGGCCTCCGGAGCCGGCGACGGCTTCCTGGTGCGGGGCCTGCCCGCCTCCCGTGACGCCTACGGCAATCTCACCACGCCCACGTATTATTTCATGGTCTGGCTTAACGGCACGCCCATGGGCCCCGCCGTTTACGCCAAAGCCCGCACGCCGGCGCTGACGGATATCGTCAACGTCTACCCGCAGTCCCGCCTCACCTATGCCGAAGGCAGCCCGATGGACTTCGCCACCGCCATGGACCCCAGCGGCAACATTTACCAGGCCTACGGCGTGCCTATGGCCGGCTCCATGGAAGGCGGCTGGCTGGTGCGCAAGTACGACAAGGTTTCCGGCCGCTTCGAGTGGACCCGGTTCTACAATTACCCCCAACCTACCGTGAACGCCGCGCCTTCTTTCACCATAAAAGGGCTCGCGGTTTCAGCCCTTGGTGCCGTGTACGTGGCCGGCGCCATTAATTCGGACCCTACCAATATGCAGGATATCTTCCTGGCCAAGGTGCTGTCTAACGGCCTCTTGGACTGGAACGTGAAGATAGCCGGAGAATCCATGGGCTCTGACATGGCCAATGCCGTGGGCATAGACGCCGCAGGCAACGCCTATATCGCCGGTCAGATGTCCACACCTGACAGCAGCAATGCCGCGATGATAAAGAAGTTCTCCACTACGGGTTTCGAACTCTGGTCTTCCACTTCGGACGCCGTCGCCGGCAGCATGGGCAACCGCTTTAACGGCATTGCCGTTACCACCTCCGCGGTCTTTGTGGCCGGAGAAAAAGGCGTTACCGCCAGTGACGCCGATATCTGGCTGGCGCGTTATCCGCTGACCTCCGGCACCATGGAATACCAGGTTACGGTGAGCAGCGACGTCCCGAACCTTTCCGAGACCGGCTACGGCCTGGCCGTGGGACCGGATTCCGACATTTATGTCGCCGGCAGGATCAGCGTGTTCAGTTCGGAAGACGCCTGGCTGGGGAAATTCATTAACCACGAAGGGGGGGCGCTGGACTATGTGGCCGCTTCCACCTATAACGTGGCCGGCAACATGGAAGTGAACTACGGCGCCGCTTATTACGGCGGCTATGTTTATACCGCCGGTTACGAAATGCGCAACGACATCATGCAGGGCCAGAACATCCGTGTGACCAAAGTGGACCCCGCCACCCTCTCGCGCGAATGGACCAAGACTTTCGACAATAAGTCCGAAAGCGAGCAGGCCCGCAATGTCATGCTGGACGGCTCGGGTATCTTCGCCGGGGCCTCCGTGAACGCTTCCAGGCCGGGTATCTACACCTTCCTGCCGCCTTCTTTTGTGATCAACGGCGCCCCCGGGGCCTATCCCGGCACCGGCGAGATCAGCTGGACCTCGCCGCTGGACCTGCCTACCGGGTCCACCTATTATTTCCAATCCTCGCTGCTCTCCGCCGGACCCTGGGCCTACACTTCGGCCCAGACCATGTTCTATACCACCGCCCCCGTCTCCTCCGGCATGTACCAGAGTTACAGCATAGGCGGCCTGGACGCCAGCCGCGACGGCTCCGGCGCCATCACCTCGCCCAACTATTACTTCCGCGTCTGGGCAGACGACGGCGCCACCCTTACCGCCCTGGCCGGCCAGGCCACGGCCTACGCCAATACGCCCGACGTGCAGAGCACCGTGGTCACCTACCCGGACAGCAAGGTGTGGAGCGTAAACAACTCCTACAGCTGGCGCAATAAGTCCGTCCGGGACGCCCAGGGCAACCTCTACACCGTCTCCAACTACTGGAGCAACCCCACCGCCGCCGGCGCGGTGGCCGGAGGCGGCAGCAGCATAGTGGTGCTGCGCAAGTACCGCCCTGACATGACCATAGGCTGGACCAAGTTCCTGGCCGCGCGGCCCAACGAGAACATCCAGGCCTACGCCGTTACCGCGGACAAGGCCGGCAATATCATCCTGGCTGGCCACCGCGGCTCCTGGGAGAGCGCCACCAAGGACGACCTGATGGCCGTGAAGTACAGCCCCGCCGGAGTCCTGCTCTGGGCCCGCAGCTACGACTTCGACCTGAACTACGACTACGGCTACGCCGTGGCCGCCGACGACGACGGGAACCTCTACCTGGGCGGCAGCGCGCAGAACCAGGCCGGCAACGCCAATTACGCCTACATAGTGAAGGCCTCGCCCGCCGGCGTGCAGCTCACCACCGCCGCCTTCATGGGCGACGGGGGAACCTGGGGCCACGAGATAGCGGACCTGGTGTACGACAGCACCAACTCTTTCCTCTACGCCTCGGGCAATATCAATAACTCCGTTACCGGCTCCGACGCCTTCGTGGTCAAGCTGGACCAGGAACTGGTGGCTTATTCTACCGCGGTGATCACCGGCGCCGGCAATAACTGGGACCAGGGCGCGGGCGCCGTGCCCGACGGCGAAGGCAATGTCTATGCCGCGGCCACCGTCTATTCGCAGGACTCCGGCGGCGATATCTGGGTGCGCAAGCTGGACGCCACCGCCGAGCCCGAAATGACCCCGGTCTGGACGCAGACCTACAATGACCCGTCCAATAATTACGACTCGGCCGGCAACCTGGCCCTGGACCACCAGGGCTCGGTATACGTAGTCGGCTCGGAATCCCGCTGGGACCTGAACCAGGGCGAGAACCTGTTCCTTCGCAAGTTCAGCCCGGAGGGGAATATCATCTGGACCCGCTCCTTCAACAGCGGCGGCTCCTCCTACGAGCGCGGCTGGGACGTGCACGTGGACACCACGGGCTACCTCTACGCCACCGGCGAGTTCAACGGCGGCTTCGGAGCGTACCGCTACCGCCAGCTTATCTTCTCCAACAGCAATCCCATGCTGTCCGTGTACATCACCTCCGGCGCCGCCGGCGCCTACGCTTCGGGCGCGCCTATCATCATCATGCCTTTCGACCAGAACGGCGGCATCAACCCCGAACTCATGGTCATAGGCAGCGCCAGCGCCTCGGGTTTCTACAGCGCGCGGCTCCCGGCGGGCTTCCAGTATTTCGTGGGCATCTCCACGCCCAACTATAAACCCACCATAAAGGACCAGCTGATGGATCCGTACGGTTCCTTCATGGTGAACCTCACCGGCGACACCACGAAGCAATACCGCCTCTACGCCAAGGGCGCCAGCGAGCCCGGGTACACCCTGCGCGTAGTCGTTTCCTCGGGCCTCGTGGCAGGCGATTACCTCAGCGGCGAGGTGTTCTATTCCAAGAACGGCGACAAGGCCGCCTACGGCATAGCCCGGTCAACCTCCTTCAATACTGCGTTGGCTATACACAATGTTCCACCGGCGGATACCGGCGTGTACGGCGTTAACCTTAACATCCCTGGCAAGAACAAAGCCATGACGCTGTATCTCAACAGCGCCTTTCCGGGTGTCTCCGCCTATACGGTGGACATGACCAGCGCCGTGGCCATGATCGGCTTCGCGGTGGGCGGTTCCACCACGCCGCCTTCCTTCCAGGCCGTGGTGCGCTCCACCTGGGGCGCGCCCATAGAGGGCGCCCGCGTGGAACTCTACAAAGAGGGCCCCGACGGCACCACCAACTGCGGCGGCAACCCCTGCTGGATCAGGACCGTCTCCTACGAGAACCTTACCGACGTGAACGGCAAGGCCATGTTCAACGGCGTGGCCGTCTCCACCAACAGCTACAGCCTGCAGATCAAGCGGCAGGGCTACGCCGACCACCGCGAGTACGGCAACGGGGATTGTACCCTGGCGGCTCCCTGGGGGATCTGCGTGAATTCCATCAGCGAGACGGTCTACCGGGACTACATGGTGACCCTCGCCACCTACACGCTTACCGGCGTGCTCAAGTATAACGGCACCCCGCTGCCCAACGCCAACGTGATGCTCTACGGCGATTATAACTGGGCGACGGGGAACGACTCGTATGCACGCAGCGGCATGGCCGGCATCCGTACCGACGCCAAAGTGAAGACCCGGGCGGACGGCACGTTCACCGTGACCGGCCTGACCGACGGCAACGTGCGGCTGAACGCCGAGTTCATGGGCACCTGGATGGACCTGAACGCGGGCAACGACATGACGTCCAACACCGACGACCTGCGCGTCACCATCTCCTCGGACGTCGCCGCCAGTACCAGTTCCGTCTGTACTCCAGGAAAAGTCTGGGTGCTCAACAGCATCGGCAACTGCCTCGCGGCCAACAACCTGCAGTTCAACCTGGCCGCTACCGGCGGCAACACGCTGGGCACGCTCTACGGCAACCTGACCTTCGTGACCACCTACACGGTCACGCAGGCCTCCCCGCTGGAGATCCCGGCCTCTTCGCCGGTGGTCGTCATGGCCATGCAGGACTGCGACGGGGACTGCAGCAGCGGGCGCCAGCTCGGCTTCATGCCCTTCTCCGGCACGCTGACCTCCAATACCACGTCCTATACCGTGGCGCTGTCTTCCGGTGTGGACTACTGGGTGAAGATCTACGCCTCCGACTGGGGCATGCTTTCCTCCTTCAACGACGGGGCGCAGTTCACCTCCACGGACACCATCCGCATGGACTTCACGCTGACGCGCTCCGGCGGCCTGAAAGGGCAGGTGAAGTTCCCCGACGGTACCAACTTCAAGCCCAGCTGCTCCAGCAGCGGCTGCGCCTACTCGGCCGACATAGAACTGAAAGGCAAGACCGTGCAGTTCAGCGACGGCACCGGCACCGACGATTACGGCGCCTTCGAGTTCCCCAACGTGCCGCCAGGCAGCTACGACGTTTACCTGAAGCCCCGCGGCGACGAGTTCCGCTGGCCGCCCATGGAACTGGAGAACGTCGCGGTGAACGTGGGAAAGACCACCGAGGTCAAGCTGACGCTGCAGGCCGGCCTGGTGGTGCAGCCGCAGATCTTCGGCCTGCCCGAGATCTCCACGCCGACCTGGACCTACACGGTCATAGGCGTGCCGTCCGGCACCCAGATGAACCAGCGCGTCATTACCGAGCTGTTCTTCGATGAGCCTCAGTATTACTTCAACTACAGCACCGCCACGGCCACGTGGGACAAGAAGTACATGGTGCCCGGCCAGTACGACTTCTACCTGGTGGTCGGGGTCAGTTACAATCCCGGCGGCGGCGACCAGTACCGCCCGCAGAGCTTCTACCAGTTCGCCAACTTCATAGGCCAGGTGCGCGGGGTCACGGTGAAGAAGTCCGACACCAGCCCGGGCACGCTGGATCAGCCTATCCCGGTCAACGTCCTGGGTTCCGTGGGCCAGGGCAGCATGGCAGGCCACATCACCGGCAGCAGGATCTTCTCGGATTCCGACTTCGAGAAGATCTTCGCCAACTTCGACTCGGAGATCATGCCGCTCATCCCGGCCGTGATGCTCTATGACACCGCCGGCGACCTGAAAGGCTTCGGCCACGCCCTGCCCGACGAAACGGCCATCTCCGCCTTCGAGGCGGGCATACAGCAGAAGGATAAAGACCTGGTCATAGACTCCCTGAACGCCAATCCTCTGCGTTACCTGGTGTGGGGCGTGCCTCCCGGCCGCTACACCGCGGTGTTCGTGAACCCGAACTACCCCCCGGTGGCCAAGGAGATCCAGCTGCCGGAGAACGAGGTTTACGAATTCGACTTCGACGCCCAGACCCTGGTGGTCAGCGGCATCTCCGGCGTGGTGAAGAGCTCCGCTACCGGCGAGGCCGTCTCCAACGCGCGGGTGTACCTGAAGCACCGCACCGTGGAGAAGTTCACGGTCACGGACTCCTCCGGCAACTTCTCCTTCGCCAACCTGCCTGCCGGTATCTACCGGCTGGAAGTCACCAAGGACGGTTTCGTGAAAGCCGGGCAGAAGACCGGCCTGGCCGGCAACGACGCGGCTTCGTTCGAGTTCTTCCTGACCCCCACGGAGTCGGTGATAACCGGCAAGGTTTACCTGAGCAAGTTCCCGTCGCCGACCACGGCGGCCGGTATCAAGCTGGTGGCTTACGACGAGACCGTGAACGTGCAGTCCCCCACGGCCTACCTGCCCAAGATAGAGGCGCAGACGGCCGAGGACGGCTCCTACGAGATCACGGGCATCATAGAGGGGCACCTCTACAAGGTGTCCGCTTTCATGGAGGGCAAGCTGCCCGAGACCATAGAGGTGTCCGCGGTTAACGGCGACACGGTGGTGGACGACATAGTGCTGCGCGATATTCCGCCGCAGATCACCGTGAAGGTCCGCAAGTCCCCTGATTCTACGAGCAAGGTGGACGTGGTCATAAACAGCCCCAAGGCGCTGGTCACCACCCCGTCCTGCCGCTATACCCCTGGCGAGGTCTACACGGCCACTTCCGCCGTCAGCCTGGCGCTGGTCCCGGGAGCCAACAACAGTTACCAGGGCCAGTTCGCGGTGTCTTCCAACAGGCAGTATTACACGGTCTACGTGGCCGCCGGCGACGGCGACAACCGCATGGAGAAGACCATTCTCTACGACCAGACCAACGACGCCAAGACCGAGCAGTACATCCAGGACGCGGCCATAGCCGGCGGCGAAGTGGTGATGGACCAGGAGACCGAGGAGTATTCCGGCATAGAACTGGACGCCGGCGCCATAACCACGTCGTCCGGCACCGCCGACTTCTCCAACCTGGTGGGCGGCTTCTTCAGCGCGCTGCCCAGTGTGCGTACGGTCAAGACGGCCAAGGGCAACGTCACGCTGGAGACGGCCATCTCCAACCTGATGGCGTCGGAGATCTACAACATGGACCTCTCCAACGCCCAGCCCAATAAGCCGTTCACGCTGACGCTCAAGTACGACAAGGAGCGGGCGCTGAACACCACGGGGCTGCGCATCTACCAGTATGACGACGCCTCCGGCGGCTGGAAGGAGATCCCCGGCAACTACACGGTGGACCCGATGACCGGCGTGGTCAGCGTGGACGTGTCCAGCCTGGAACTGGCCTACGAGGGCAGCGGCGGCGGCACTTCCACGCCGCTCGCGCGCAAGCGCTTCAGTATGAGCGCGGTGAAGGACGGCCGCTACGTGCCGAGTTCCACCAGCTCCACCAGCCAGACCGGCCGCTTCGCCGTGTTCACGGCCAAGCCCACCACCGGCAAGGCGGCCTACAGCTCCACCTTCGAGGTGGTCAACCTGCCCAACCCGTTCAACCTGAAGTCCAAGACGGTGAACGTGAGTTCGGACGGCCAGGGCATCCTGGGGGCTACCTACAGCACGCCCGGCACGCTGCTGAAGTATAACCTGCCGGCGGGCAAGGCGGGCAGCCTGAAGCTGGTCATCTACAACCTGGCGGGCGAGAAGGTGCGCACCCTGGACGAGGGCCTGCGCGACAACTCCGCCGGCACCGACGGCATCTACTATTCCGAGTGGGACGGCAAGAACGACAACAACCAGGACTGCGCCTCGGGCGTGTACTTCATGCTGGCCTTCCTGGACGGCAAGAAGCTCGGCACCAAGGCCCACAAGATGGCCATTATAAAGTAGCGCTGGAATGGAAAGAGGTATACCTATGAAGAAACTACTGATCGCCCTCGCGGCCCTGGCCCTGCCGGCCGCGGCCTACGCCTCCGGCGCCGGCACCACGGCGGCGCCGTTCCTGAAGGCCGCCATGAGCCCGCGCGCGGTGGGCATGGGGGGCGCCTTCAGCGCCCTCGCCGACGATTCCGGCGCGGTGTTCGTCAACCCCGCCGGTTTGGCCCAGTTCGACACGCAGGAGGCGGCCTTCGACTTCAGCACCTACCTGCAGGACGCCAAGATGGGCAACATCTCCTACGCCGGGCACGCCGGGGGCAACCGCTTCGGCTTCGGGGCCACGTTCATGACGGTGGGGGGGATAGAGAAGCGCGGCCTGAACGACGCCGTGGGCGCCGTGCCGGAGATCGGCGACTTCAGCGCCAGCGATATGGCCGTGACCCTGGCCTACGCCAAGGGCGACGTGCTGCCCGATTCCCTGCCGCGCCTGGACGGCGGTTTCGCGGTGAAGGTCATCCGCTCGGCCATCGACGACAAGACCGCTTTCGCGGCCGCCGCGGACGCCGGGCTCATCTACCGCGCCACGGGCAAACTGAACCTGGCGCTGGCGCTGCAGAACCTGGGCACCAAGATGAAGTTCGAGGACGAGGCCGACCCCCTGCCGCTCTGCCTGCGCGCGGGCGGTCTTTACAAGGCGTCCCCGCAGCTCAACCTGGCGGCGGAAGTGGCCCAGTACCTGCAGGACGAGCAGTTCTACCCGTCGGTAGGCGCGGAGTACTGGTTCCGCAAGGCTTTCGCCCTGCGCGGCGGCTACAAATTCGGCTACGATACCGCCAACCTCGGGTCCGAGGTGGGCCTGAGCCTGGGTTTCGGCGTGAAGGTGTCGGGGCTGGGAGTGGATTATGCCTTTCTGCCCTTCGGCGACCTGGGCAGCATTCACCGCTTCGGGTTCTGGCTGCAGTTCTAGGGCTGCGGGGTAAACGAGAAGGGCCGCCTTTTGGCGGCCCTTCTCGTTTATATCCGTCGCTGCTTTTCAGCGAACGAAATCGTCACCGGGCCAGTCTCCGGGAGAACCGTCCACGGAACTTAACCGGGGGTCTTCGTGGGAGGCCGCGCGCAGTTTTTGGAATGATTCCTTCAGTTCCGCAAGGGAGATGTCGTATTTCTTCACCTTCAGCATCATGAAGTAGCCGGCGGCCCCCGTGATCAGCGAAACCGGACCTATGTAGGTCCAGGCAGCTGACTTCAAATTGGCCAGAAGTACGGCGCAGAGAAAGACCCAGAACGAGACGGTAAGGCTGGCCCCGCAGAGCACGTAGGAGATTATGATGTTGGACTCTTCCGTCTTGGAGAAAGAGAGGATGATGACGAGCAGGGCGATGTTTATGACCGTCAGGTACATCGCCCGCGCCACCCAGTTCTTCCAGCGGGATTTGGACAGCATGATGGTGCCGTAGACCGGATGCTCTATCAGTTCCGCGTCCTCGTAGGTGGTTTCGGCTATGGACTGCTGTATCGCCGGGGTGGTCTCACCGGCGCCGGGGTTGTAGTCGAAGGTCTGCTCGGAAGCGGCCCTGTCCATCTGCGCCAGGGCGGACCCCGGCGCGAGAGCGGCGGCGCCCAGGGCGAGAAGCGAGGCGAGGAGGACCTTACTCGCCATCGTCTTCTCCCAGTTTGGGAACGGAAGGGATGGTGGTGTCGTCCAGTTTATAATACTTGCCTGCTCCTCCGCCGGTCTTTGGGGCCACGTACTGGAGTTCTTTCAGTTTCTTGCGCTCGGCCTCGGGGGTGAGGGATTTTTTAATGGTGATGTTCTGACGCACGTTCAGGCGGTCCGAAAAATGCCAGTAAGACGAAACAAAGGACCCGATCGCGCAGGTTATTATGATGCCGCCGAGCAGGTACTGTTCGCGGTCGCGCCTTATCCAGAATTTACTGACGCTCATTTTGGTCCTTCCGCTAGACGAATTCCCTGAATACCGCGTTGGAGACGTAGAGGCGGCTTTCCGGTATCTTCAGCCTGTTGCCGTCCCGCTCCAGCAGGCCGGAGGCCAGCAGGCGGGTTATCTCTTCCCGAAATTCTATAAATATATCGTCAGTGGTTACAATTCCGGCCGTTTTTCGCAGGCCCAGCATTATCTTTTCCGCCAGCCGGGCCCTGCCTTCGAGCCGTTCGCCGTACTGCAGGGGCGGCGGCTTAGCGGCCTCAGCGGCGGCCAGGTAGGCGTCGAGGTCTGTGGCGTTGGCCCGGCGTTCCCCGTCCAGGAAGGAGGCCGCCGCAGGGCCCAGGCCCAGGTATTCGCCCTGGTCCCAGTAGTTCAGATTGTGCAGCGACTCCCTGCCGGGCCTGGCGAAATTGGAGATCTCGTAGCGCTCCAGCCCGCCGGCCTTCAGCGCCGCGGCCGCGGCTTCGTACATGCCGGCGGCGGCGTCCGGGTCTTCCTTCACGCCGGCGGCGTGGAAGGGCGTGCCTTCGTGCACTTCCAGCGCGTAGAAAGAAACGTGCTCCGCCTTCAGGTCCAGCAGCTCCCTCACTGAGTCCAGGAGGTCTTTTTTGGATTGGCCGGGCAGGCCGCACATCAGGTCGGCGTTGAGGTTTTCGAACCCGGCGGCCCGCAGCGCCCCGAAGGCCCGCGTGAAGTCCGCGTACCTGCCGGGCCGCCCCAGGGCGGCCTGGAGCCTGTCCTGCGCCGCCTGCAGGCCCAGTGAGACCCGGCTGAACCCGCTCTTTTTCAGGAGGGCGGCTTTCTGCGCGTCCAGACTTTCGGGATTTGCCTCGAAGGTGCTCTCCCGCAGCGCCCCGAAGGGGCCGGTGAGCGTTTCCAGGACGTCGAAGAGCTTCTGGAGCTGCGGGGGAGTGAGCAGGCTGGGGGTGCCGCCTCCCACGTAAAGGGTGGAGAAACTGCCGGCCAGAGCGTCGTAGCGGGCGCTCTCGGCCGCCAGCGCGCCCAGGAACGGGTCTATGAGGGCCTCGCGGCCGGCCTGCGAGGCGAAATCGCAGTAGCCGCATTTGGAGCGGCAGAAAGGAATGTGGACGTAGAGGCCCCGCATAGTCATATTATAGGCAAAAAAAGACGGGAGCGGCCGAGCCGCTCCCGTCGCTCGCAGGCCCGCTCCGGGCCTAGCTCTTCTTCATCAGCGACTGCAGCAGGTCTATCGGCACCGGGAAGATGGTGGTGGAGTTGCGCTCCGTGGCGATCTCGGTGAGGGTCTGCAGGTAGCGCAGCTGGATGGCGGCCGGCTCCTTGCCTATGATGGCGGCGGCGTCGGCCAGCTTCTGCGAGGCCTGGAATTCGCCTTCGGCGTGGATGATCTTGGCGCGGCGCTCGCGCTCGGCCTCGGCCTGGCGGGCGATGGCGCGCTGCATCTCCTGCGGCAGGTCCACGTTCTTCACTTCCACGCTGGAGACCTTGATGCCCCAGGGTTCGGTGTGCTGGTCCAGGATCTGCTGGAGGTTCTGGTTGATCTTGTCGCGCTGGGCGAGGAGGTCGTCGAGTTCCTGCTGGCCGAGCACGCTGCGCAGCGTGGTCTGGGCGAGCTGGCTGGTGGCGTACATGAAGTTCTCCACGTTAAGCACCGCCGACTGCGGGTTCACTACGCGGAAGTAGACCACCGCGTTGACCTTCACGGAGATGTTGTCCCTCGTGATGATGTCCTGCGGGGGGACGTCCATGACCACCACGCGGGTGCTGATGCGGAACATCTGCTGGATGCCGGGGATCAGGAAGATCAGGCCGGGGCCTTTCACGCCGGTGAAGCGGCCGAGCGTCAGGGTGACGCCGCGCTCGTATTCGTTGAGGACCTTTATGCTGGCGAAAAGTATGACTACGCCTATTATTATCAGCGGGACCATGCTCATGTTCACCCTCCGTGCCCAAGAAAGTCGGACTTCTGCCTAAAGTCTACAAAAGAAAGGGGGGCAAGGCAACGAGGGGGCGCGGCCTGTGTCCGCCCGTCGTCAAATTTTGTATCATATAGGCGCAGGGTCTTTAATTATGAGCAAACGAAGATTAGCCCGGGAAAACTGCCTTCAGTCGCTCTACAGCTCGGACATCGCCAAGCTGGAGCCGTCGGCCGTGCTCGCCAGTTTCCAGATGGAAGAGTTCGCCCTGGAAGCGAAGGTGTTCGATTTCTACAAGACCCTGTATTCCTCCACCGTAGACAACATCCAGAAGATAGACGAGATCATCAAGAAGACCAGCCGCAACTGGGAGATGGAGCGCATGCCCGCCATAGACCGCTCCATCCTGCGCATGGCCGTCTGCGAGATGATGATCCTGTCCGACGCCCCGGTGCCCGTCATCATAGACGAGGCCATAGAGCTCGCCAAGAAATACTCCACCGAAAAATCGGGCAAATTCGTCAACGGCGTGCTCGACAGCATAGCCCGCCAAAATAACCTTGTAAAATGACCCGCTCCCCTAAAGAGGAGATAGAGGCGCTCAGGGCCGAGCTAACGCGGCACGAGCGCCTTTATTACGTGGACGACTCGCCGGAGATCTCCGACGGGGAATTCGACGCGCTGATGAACCGCCTGAAGGCGCTGGAGGCCGCCCATCCGGAGCTGGCCAGCGACGACTCCCCTACCCGCCGCGTGGGCGGCGCGCGCTCCAACACTTTCGCCCCGGTGCCCCACCGCATCCCCATGCTCTCGCTCGACAACTGCTATTCCCCGGAAGAGTTCCTGGAATGGCACGAGCGCGTGAAGAAGGGCCTGAAAGGCGAGCCTTTCGACATGGTGGTGGAGGCCAAGATAGACGGCCTGTCCTGCTCCATAGAATACGAGAAAGGCCGGCTGGTCCGCGCTTCCACCCGCGGCGACGGCGAGACCGGCGAGGACGTGACGCTCAACGTCCGCACCATAAAGTCCGTCCCCTTGAGGCTCGGCCTCAGCCTCGCCCCGGAAGTGTTCGAGGCCCGCGGCGAAGTGTACATGGGCAAGAAGGATTTCGAAGCCCTGCGCGAGGCCGCCCTGACCGAGGGTAAAAAGGACGTCCCCGTCAACCCGCGCAACGCCGCTGCCGGGTCGCTGCGCCAGAAGGATCCCGCCGTTACGGCCGCCCGCCGCCTCAATTTTATCGCCCATTCCTACGGCTATCTGGAAGGCCTGGTGGAGCCGGATTCCCACTGGGAATACCTCAATATCTGCCGCGGCCTGGGGTTCAATATCTCCACCATCGGCAACAGACCCTGCCGGAGCGCCGAAGAGGTGCTGGCGGTATACGCGGAATACTCCGAGAAGCGCTTTATCCTGCCCTACGAAATAGACGGCCTCGTGATAAAAGTGGACTCCCTGAAGCAGCGCGGCCTGCTCGGCTTCACCTCCAAGAGCCCCAGGTGGGCCATAGCTTTCAAGTATCCGGCCCAGCAGGCCACCACCACGGTGAAGGCCGTGGAATTCTCGGTGGGCCGCACCGGCGCCATCACCCCGGTGGCCGCGCTGGAGCCCGTGAAATGCGGCGGCGTCACCATCTCCAGCGCCACCCTGCACAATTTCGACGAGATCGGCCGCCTGGGCCTGAAGACCGGCGACCGGGTGGTGATAGAGCGCGCCGGGGAAGTGATCCCCAAGGTGGTCAAGGTGGTGGCCTCCGCGCGGACCGGCGCGGAAAAAGAGATCCTGCCGCCCAAGGCCTGCCCGTCCTGCGGCGCGGAGGTGTTCAAGGACGCGGAGGAAGTGGCCTTCCGCTGCGTCAACCCGTCCTGCCCGGTGCAGTTCAAGCGCGCCCTGCTGCATTTCGCTTCCCGCGACGCCATGAACATCGAGGGTTTCGGCGAGTCCTCCACCGAACAGTTGGTGGACAAGGGCCTGGTCAAGGGCTTCCCGGATATTTACCGCCTGAAGAAGGCGGACCTGCTGGGGCTGGAGCTTTTTAAGGATAAAAAAGCCGATAACCTGCTCGCCCAGATAGCGAAAAGCAAGGAGCAGCCGCTTTCCCGCCTGATCTACGCGTTGGGCGTCCGCCACATAGGCGAAAAGAACGCCCGCACCCTCGCCCAGCATTTCAAGACCATGGCCGCCTTCATGGCCGCCGGGGAAGAGGAGCTGGCCCGCGTGAACGACGTGGGCCCGGTCATAGCGCACGCCGTCATGGAATTCTTCAAATCCGGACAGACCCGCCGGCTGATGGAAGAACTTTCGCTGCTCGGCCTGAACATGGTTGAGCCGGAGAGTAAAGTGGGGGACCGGCTGAACGGCAAGACCTTTGTTTTTACCGGCGAGCTCAAGACGCTGACGCGCGACGAGGCCCAGGCCAAGGTGCGCGCGCTGGGGGGGAAGGAAACCTCCTCCGTCTCCGCCAAGACCTCCTACGTGGTGGTAGGCGCCGACCCCGGCTCAAAATTCGACAAAGCCAAAAAGCTCGGCGTGCCAGTGCTTACTGAGGAAGAATTTCTTAAATTATTCGAACAGGCGCTTTAGGGCAGGCCGGGGGATAACCCCCGAGCGCCATTTGGGGAAGGGAGGCTCAATCGCGCAGCGATTGAGGGGAACCGCGCAACGGTTCCCTGCAGTCATGGCGAGCGGGGGTTATCCCCCGGCCTGACCGATCTGTGTGGCCTCCCGGGATTACATGGATAAAACAGCCTACATAAGCGTTTACGACAAGACCGGGGTTGAGGAGTTCGCCCGCGGGCTGGCGGAGCTCGGGTTCGAGATCTACGCCTCCGGCTCCACGCATAAACTCCTGGCCGAGGCCGGCCTCGAGGTGGAAGAGGTCCGCTACTCCCCGCCGGTGCCGGGCGCCGTGCTCAAGGCCCTGTCCGGCCGCTTCCCGGCCGTCTCCGAGAACGGCGTGGAGCTGCCCCGCTTCTACGTGGTGGCCGCCAACCTCTACCCCATCGCCAGCATAGTAGGGCAGGAGGAATTCGCCCTCTCCGAACTCTCCAATTACCTCGACCAGGCCAACTCGGCCGTGCTCAGGGCCGCCGCCCGCGATTTCGAGAACGTGGTGGCCGTCTGCCGGCCCGACGATTACACCCCGGTGCTGAAAGCCTTCGCCGACGCCGGCGGGCTGGAGCCGGCCGTTAAGAAGCAGCTGGCCGCCAAGGCCTGGCAGTACCTCGCCGCCTACGACGCCACCGTGGCCCAGTACCTCGCCGAGACCGGCGGCCTGCTCGACGACGAGATGGTGATGAGCCTGCGCAAAGTGGCCGACCTGGAGTACGGCGAGAACCGCCACCAGGGCGCGGCCCTCTACGCCCTGAGCGGCGCCCGGCCGCGCGGCCTGAACGCCGCCAGGATACTCTCCGGCGGCAAGTTCAACCTGAACCATTACCTGGACCTGGACACCGCCTTCGAACTGGCCATGGAATTCGACGAGCCCGTATGCGCCGTGGTAAAGCACGCCCGGCCCGCCGGGCTCTGCGCCGCGCCGTCCCCGGCCGAATGCCTGCGCGGCGCCCTGCGCGCCGACCCCGCGGGAGCGGTGGGCGGCACCGCCGCGTTCAACCGCCAGGTGGACGCCGAGACCGCCCGGCTGCTGGGGGAGACGTTCATAGAAAGCGTGGTGGCCCCCGCTTACGCGCCGGACGCCCTGCCGCTGCTGCGCGCCAAGGAAGGCCTGCGGGTGCTCGAACTGGGCGCGCCGGTGCTCTCGCCCCACGAGGTGCAGCTCCATTCCGTTTCTGGCGGCCTCCTGATAGAAGCCCGCGACAACCGCCTTTTTTCCTCGGAACCGAAGTGCGTCACGCGCCGCCGGCCCTCGGAGGCCGAAATGCGCTCGCTGCTGATAGCCTGGAAGACGGCCAAGTACGCCAAGACTTACGCCGTGGTGCTGGCGGAGGGCGGCACCGCCCTGGCCGTGAGCGCGGCGGAAAGTTCCACCTACGACGCGGTGCGCGGCGCGGTCTGGAAGATGCGGGAAAAGCGAGGGATACTGCCCGGCGCCGGGCCGCTGGTGCTGGCCGCCGACGCGGCCCTGCCGCTGAAGAGCCTGCAGGCCGCCCTGGCCTCGGGCGTTACAGCGGTGATCCAGCCGGGCGGCTGGCAGGACGACGCCGACTGCGCGGCGCTGTGCGATTCCAGGAACGTGGCGATGCTGCTGGCCGGGATCCGGCACTTCCGCCACTGATATCAGGGGATGTCGGGGTAGGCTTCGCGGAGCTTCTGCTCGTGCGAGCGCTCCTGCTCCACCAGGTCTTTCAGTTTCTCGCGCCGCCAGGCGTCGGGAAAAGAGTTCTCGAACATGCGGTAAAATTCCACGGTGCGCCTTTCCTGCAGGATAGCGAACGCGGCCATTTCCTTTTCGGTGGCCGTCCCGCCGGGCGGGTCGTCGTACAGGCCCTCCGCTTTCACCTTTTCCAGGAACAGCGGCCAGGTGACGCGGTTGGGGTGGAGGCTGCGCCAGCGGCCCAGCCTGTCGAGGAAAAGCTGCTTATGCTCCACCTCGTCTTCGGCCAGCTTCGCGCAGAGCTTGCGGGTGTCGGGGCTCACGGCCATATCGGCCAGCTTCAGGTAGAGGGCCATCCCTTCTTCCTCCAGCAGCACCGCCAGCCGGAAGAGGTCCCGCAGCCGTATCTCCACCCCGAACTTCTCGAAGTCGCTGCCGGGGCGCGGGCTTTCTTCCAGCTCGTCGGGTCCGCGGAGAAAGTGATAGGCGGCCAGGCCGGCGGCCAGTATTACGGCGGCTGAAAGCAGCAGGGTCTGTTGGTCCGGCATAATTGGATTATATAAAAAGCGGCGCCCTCAGGGTTTTACTTCCCAGTCCAGCTCGTCCTGGTTCCAGGAATAGGTCTTGAGCGGCCAGAACTTCAGGTCCGCGTTCACCCAGTCCGCCCTGGGCGAGCGGTTGATCGAGGCGAGGTTCACGGCCACGAAATTGACCGGCGCCTTGTCCTCTATCTCCGCGGCCGCGGCTTCCAGGTCCGCCAGGCCGGCCAGTTTGCGGCCGTTGAATTCGGTAAGGAGCAGGCGGTGGTCCTCCTCGCTTTTGGTGCCGGCCCGGTAGAAGGGCGAGCCTTTTTCCGCGCCGACCATGAGCGCGCCTTCTCCCGCGTAGCCGGTGGCCAGGCGCATCTCCGGCGTGTACGGCGTGAAAAGACCGCCGCTGAAAGCCAGGAAGCGCGTCACCTTGAGGGCCTGCGCGTCGCCTACCGGGGTTTTCACGGTGACGAGCCCGCCGTTGCGCGAGACCTCCAGTTCCGCTTCCCCGCCGGCCGCCAGGTCGGCCATCTTGTCGAACAGGTAGGAGTCGTCCCCTATCACCGCGCCGCCGGCCGAGATCACGACGTCCCCCGGCTCCAGCCTGGCGGGGGGAACCGCTTTCTGCACCATCAACGCCCGCTTGGCGCCGGGCCGGGCCCGGCGTATCCTGTCCGCCGCTTCTTTGGGCAGGCGGAGGTTGCGTGCCGCGTCCGAGAGCAGTACCGGGGAGAGTTTCACCCAGGGCTCGCCGCGGCGTGGGAGGGTCCCCGCCTTCAGCATGTAAAGCGCGTCTTCCAGATAGGCGGCGGGCACCTCGAAGCTGGACGTGTCGGAGCCCAGGCTGTGGATGGCCGCCACCCGCCCCTTGGCGTCGAAGACCGGGGAGCCGCTGGCGCCGCCGGTCCTGTCGAAGGAGGTCTGGATAGAGAGCGTCTGGCGCGGCGGTTTATGCACGGCCAGGTTCACCACCTTGCCGGTCTTGACCGAATACTCGTAGCTTTCGTTGTTGCCCACCAGGAAAACTTCGGAACCTTCCGCCAGGGCGCCGCCTTTAGCGAACCCGGCCTGGGTCACGCCGCCCCTGAAAGCGTCGGTGGAAACCTTAAGGAAGGCGAAGTCGTTGAAGGGGTCGTAATAGAGCAGGCGGGCCTGGGCGGTGGAGCCGTCCCTGAAGATGATCCTGTACTTGGCCGGGCTGGTGCCGGAGACGTGCCTGTTGGTGGCGATGAGGCCCCTGCCCAGGTCCACTATGAACCCGGTGGCGTTGGCGCGTCCGGAGCGCTCCCCGTTTATGCCTATGGCCGTGGTGCGCTCGACGCTGACCACGCAGCTTTTCGCCTGTTCTATGACCTTGCCGGGTATCTCGGCGCGGACGGGCGCCGCCAGCAGGGCGGCCAAGAGTAATGTTCTCATAAAAAAAGCGGCCGCGGCCCTGAGACCGCGGCCGCCGCTCTCCTTCCTAGATTATCCCCAGCTCCTTGCCGGCCTTCTTGAACTTCTCCACGGCGAACTCCAGGTCCTTTATGCTGTGGCCCGCGGTCACGATGGTGCGCAGGCGCTCCTTGCCCTTGGGCACGGTGGGGAAACCCAGCGGCAGGGCGAACACGCCTTCTTCGAACAACCGGTTGGAAAGCGCCTTCGCCTTTACTGGGTCGCCTATCATCACCGGGGTGATAGGCGTCACGGACTCGCCGGTATTGAAGCCGGCCTTCTTCATCTCTTCCTTGAAGAAGGCGGTATTGTCCCAGAGGCGCTTGAGGTATTGCGGCTCGTGGAGCAGGATGTCGAGCACCGCCAGGCACGAGGCCGCCACCGACGGCGGCTGCGAACTGGAGAATAGGAACGGCCTGGCCACCGAGCCCATGTAGTCGCGCAGGTTCTTCGTGGTGGCGGCGTAGCCGCCCACGGCCGCGAAGGCCTTGGAGAGGGTGCCTATCTGGATCTCCACCTGGCCGTCGAGGTTGAAGTGACTCACGGTGCCGCGGCCTTCCTTGCCTATCACGCCGGAGGCGTGGGCGTCGTCCACCATCACGAAGGCGCCGTACTTGTGGGCGGTGGCCACCACCTCGTCGAGGTTGGCTATGTCGCCGTCCATGGAGAAGACGCCGTCCGTCACCACCATCTTGCGGCGGGCCTTGCGGGCCTCCGGGGTCTCGAGGATCTCGGTCAGGTGCTTTATGTCCTTGTGGCGGTAGATCTTGCGGGGCGCCTTCGCGAGGCGCGCGCCGTCTATGATGGAGGCGTGGTTCAGCTCGTCGGAGATGAGCAGGTCCTGCTCGGAGGACATCAGCGACTGGCAGACGGCCACGTTGGAGGTGAAGCCGCTCTGGAACAGGATGGAGGCCTCGGAATGCTTGAAGGCAGCGAACTTCTCCTCCAGCTCCTTGTGGATGGACATCGTGCCGATGATGGTGCGCACGGCGGCGGAGCCGATGCCGTACTTCTCGATGGCGGCGATGGCGGCTTTCTTCACCTTGGGGTCGTTGGCGAGCGCCAGGTAGTTGTTGGAGGTGAGGTTCACCACCTTCTTGCCGTCGATCACGGAGACCGGCTCCTGCGCGGACTCCAGCACCCGCGGCTGCAGGAAGCGGCCCTCCTTCTTGAGCAGTTCCACTTCCTCGTCGGCGAATTTGAGCGTGTCGAAAGCCGCAGTTGTCATGATATCTCCTTTAGGGGACGAGTATGATCTTGCCGCACTTCTTCTCTTTGGAATTTATCAGGGCGAACGCCTTCTTGAAATCCTTGAGGGGGAAGGTGTGGGTGATGGCCGGGCGGGGGTCCACGGCGCCGGACTTCAGCAGGCTCTCCATCTTGTACCAGCTGCGGAAGATCTCGCGGCCGGCCACGCCTTCCAGGCGCAGGCCGCGCCTGACTATTTCGCCGGCGTAGTCCAGGCTGAGGTCGGAGACCGGCAGACCGAAGGCCACAAAGCGGCCGCCGGGGCGCAGGGCCTTGAGGCCCAGGGCCACGGCCTTCTGCGCGCCGCTCATTTCGATGACGGCGTCGGCGCCCTCGGGGCCGCAGGCTTTGGTCACGCCGGCGATGCAGCCGCCGTCGGCCGGGTCTATGGCCAGGTCGGCGCCCATCTTGAGCGCGAGTTTGCGGCGGAAGGGGGAGGCGTCCATGGCCACCACTTTCTTGGCGCCGGCCGCCTTGGCGATGCCGGCGGCGAACAGGCCCTGCGGGGCGCAGCCGGAGATCAGTACGGTGCGGCCCACCAGGTCCTCGGAGAGCACGGCGTGCACCGAGCTGCCGAACGGCTCCATTACGGCCCCGACGTCCTTGAGGCTGGCGTCGGAATGCTTCCAGGCGCAGCGGGCCGGCACGGCGGCGTATTCCGCCAGGCCGCCGGGCACGTCGCGGCCTATCACTTTGAGGTTCTGGCAGATGTGGCGCTGGTCGTTGCGGCACTGGCCGCAGACCCCGCAGAAAATGTGGGATTCCACCGAGACGAAGTCGCCCTTGTCGAAGCCCTTGGCGAGGGAGCCTATTTCCACCACTTCGCCGCAGAATTCCTGCCCGAACACGAAGGGCAGCGTGGGGGTGGCGAAGCCGGGGCCGGCGTGGTTATGGATGGCCAGGTCGCCGGGGCTGATGGAGGCGGCCGTGACGCGGATGAGCAGTTCGTCCTTGCCGATGGCCGGGACTTCCACGTCCTTCCAGCTGGCCCCGCGGGCCCGGGAGGTCTTTACGATGGCTTTCATGAGAGGCTCCTTGAAACCGGTGTGCTTACCCAACTATGATATAAAAAAAGCGGGCCGAAAAAAATATTTTTAACTTACGGGAAATTTGGTAGATTATAGGCAACGTTATGGCCGGACTTTCAAAACCGCTGCCTGCCGAAGACAGGCTCGTCCTTCTCCCCAAGAACCCGGGGCGGTTCTTCATTTTCTGGCAGCTCTCCGCCGGCCGCGCCGAGGCTTTCCGCTCGGGGGCCTTCGCGCCCGAAGCGGAGCTGCGGCTCACCTATTCCGACGATAAGACCCACGCCTCTTCGCACCGCGTCCCCTGGCAGCAGGCCGGCGCGTACCTGGCGGTCCCCGCGCAGGGCCGCGTTTATGAAGCTTCGTTCTATGCGCAGCGCGGCGGTGCCTGGGAGAAACTGCTGGAATCCAACCAGGCCGCGGCCCCGTCGGCCGCCGGCATGGCCGAAGAGCGCGCCTACGCCAGCCTCGAGTTCCACAAGAGGTCCCAGCCATGAGCTCGCGCGCCTCGCTGATGTTCCTGCTGCACGCGCACCTGCCGTACGTGAACCACCCGGAGGATTCCTCCTTCCTCGAAGAGAACTGGTTCTTCGAAGCGGTGGTGGAGACCTACGTGCCCATAATTTCCGCGCTGGAGCGCCTCTCCGCCGAGGGCATCCGCCCCGGCGTGGCCGTGTCCATCTCGCCCACGCTGGGCGCCATGCTGGAGAACGAGGCCCTTGAAGCCAAGCTGCAGGAGTACATAGAATCCCGCCTGGAGCTGATAGAGCGGGAGCTTGAGCGCGCCCAGAACGACCCGGCCCTGCTCAAGACCGTGAAACTTTACCAGAAACTTTACTCCGAGGCCGCGCAGTTGATGCACAAGTACAGCGGCGACCTCATTACCCCGCTCAAAGCCCTGCAGCACGCCGGGCAGATAGAGGTCATCACCACCTCCGCCACTCACGCCGTGCTGCCGCTGCTGACGCGGCCGGAGGCCGTGCGGGCCCAGCTGGCCGTGGCGGCCGAGGATTACCTGGACCGGTTCAACCGCAAGCCGGCCGGTTTCTGGCTGCCGGAGTGCGCTTACGAGCCGCGCCTCAATTCCTACCTCAAGCTTTCCGGTTTCAACTACACCTTTACCGAGTCCCACGCGGTGGAGCTGGCGTCCGCGTCCGCTCCCAACGGGGTCTATTCCCCTTACCGCACCTCCAACGGCCTCGGGCTTTTCGCCCGGGACGCCGCCAGTTCGCGCGAGGTCTGGAGCTCCAAATTCGGTTATCCCGGCGATCCCGCCTACCGCGAATTCTACCGCGACCTGGGTTATGACGGGGACTATGAGTCCATCCGCCCCTACCTCGGCGCCGACGGGGCCCGCCGCCCGCTGGGCCTGAAGTACCACCGCATCACCGGGGCCTCGGCCGACCTGGCCGCCAAGCAGTACTACGATCCCGACGCCGCCCTGGCCCGGGTGGAGGCGCACGCCTCCGATTTCCTGGCCCGCCGCATGAAGCAGACCGACGATTTTTACGCCGCCCGCGGCACCCGCCCGCTGATAGTCAGCTGCTACGACGCGGAACTGTTCGGGCACTGGTGGTTCGAGGGGCCGGCCTTCCTGGAGACGGTCATCCGCAAGATCCGTCAGGAGCGGCTGCCGCTGCAGTTCGTGACGCCTTCCGAGTACCTCAATTCCTGCCAGGAGCCGCAGGAGATCTCCCCGGGCATCTCCTCCTGGGGCGAGAACGGCTATTTCGACCCCTGGGTCAACGAGACCAACGATTTCATCTACCCCGCCGTCTATTCCGCCACCGACAAGATGATAGAGACGGCCAACCGGTTCCGCAACCAGGACCTCAACAGCCTCAGTGCCCGCGCGCTTAACCAGGCCGCCAGGGAAACCCTGCTGGCGCAGTCTTCGGACTGGGCGTTCCTGTTGTATATCGGTTCCCACGCCGAATACGCCAAAGGCCGCCTGGAGGACCACGCCGCCAACGCGCTCAAGCTCCTGACCGAGGTCATAGAGAAGAGGGTGGACGAACAGGCCCTCGCCCGCCTGGAGCAGCAGAACAGCCTGTTCCCCAGGCTGGATTTCAAGGTTTTCGCCTCCGTTTCCCGCTTCTGACCACCCCGCCGAATTGCTAAATAGCCCTTGAAAATCAAGGATTTTCCTGCTATAACATTGGGACGATAAATGGCTAACCCTGCCGAAAGGCGGGGGGCGCAAAGCCGCGGGGCTAAAGGGACAAGGGTCCACACGCCGGACGGGCTGCCGAAGTTGAGTACGCGTGTTCATTTGCCGGCCAGGCTGCCGAACGATGAAGGTCTTTATTTAAGGCTTTCGTCTTTCGGCTTTTTTATTTCCAGAGGGAGGCATCATGAGGTTCGGGGATCCGCTGCTGAAGGCGCTGCTGGCCGCGTTGCTGCTGCCCGCCTGCGCTTTCGCGCAGTTCGAGGCCGCCGGGCCCCTTCCCCGCACCTTGATGTCCCATTCGGCCGTGACCCTCGGCGGCCGCATCTACGTGGCCGGCGGCCTGAGCGACAACTATTCCGGCACGGGTTTCCTTAACAGCGTTTACTACTGCGCCTCGGTAAACCCCGACGGCACCCTGGGCGCCTGGCAGTCCGCCAGCCCCATGCCGGAATTCCTCGGCCTCGGCATGCACGCCTCCCTGGTCCACAACAGCAGGATCTACGTGCTGGGCGGCTCCAACTACGCCGGCCAGCGCAGCCGCGTCTATGTTTCCGGCGTGAATACCGACGGCACGCTCGCGGGCTGGCAGCCCGTGACCGCGCTGCCAAACATGGTGGCCGCCCACTCGGCGGCCGTCTTTGGCGACAGGCTCTACGTGACGGGCGGCGTGGAGAGGGGCAGCGGAGCTACCGCCTCCGTGTATTCCGCCCCCGTTAACCCGGACGGGTCGCTCGGCGTGTGGCGCAGGGAACTTTCCATGCCGGCGCCGGTGTTCGGCCACCGGTCCTTCGCCCGCGGCGGCCGGCTCTTCGCGGTGGGAGGCTTCAACGCCCCCGCCCTGTACGGCGCCGGCGGCGCCCCTCCCGCGGGCGTTTCCTCCGCCGTCTACGCGGCCGCTATAAATCCCGACGGCACGCTGGGCGCCTGGACCCTCCAGCCGCCGCTGCCTTCCGGCCTGGCCTTCTACGGGCTGGCCGTGGGCGAAAAGAGCGTTTACCTGATGGGCGGGTTCGACGGCGGCGTGACCAATGCCGTTTACTTCGCGCCGTTCACCGCCTCCGGGACCCTGGGCGCGTGGCAGCCGCTGCACGCCCTGCCCCAGAACCTGGTGGCGCCGGCCGCCGCGGCTTCGGGCGAGTTCATCTACTCCATAGGCGGAGGCCGCGCCTACCTCGACGACCCAGTTACGGACATCTATTTCGCCCGCACGAAGTCCGAGCTGAAAGCTTTCGTGAAACTGTTCCCGTCCGCCATCAACAAGGATTCCAACGGCAAGTGGGTTACCGTCGTGCTGGGGCTGCCCGAGGCGGAAGCCGCCGCGGTGCTGCCCGACAGCGTCCGGATCGCCGCCGTGAACGGCCAGGCCGTGACGCCCATAGCGCCGGACCCCAAATGGACGGGCAAACTCTACACAGGGGACGCCGAAGGGCTGGACGGGTTGGAAGGTGTAACCTACCTGATGCTCAAGTTCAGCCGCCAGGCGGTGGCGGACGTCATTGGCGAGGGGGAGTTCTCGCTGAAAATCACCGGCAGGCTCTCCGACGGCAGGGAATTCTCCGGTGAAAGCATGAACCGGGCCCTATCCAGCCGCAAGGTCTTCGCCGCGCGCCTCGAAAAGCGCGAGGGGGAAAGGACCGGCCCCGGCGGCGTAAAAGTGCGCATCCCGAAAGGCGCTTTCAAGGGCAACCCCGAGCTGCTGCTGACGGCGGCACCGGAGGACGCGGCCGCGGTCGGTACGGCGGAGAGGGAGAAGCGCTCGGCCAAACTGGCTGCCCGCGGCCTCAAGGCCGCCTCGGGAACCTTCGAATTCGGGCCCCACGGCGAGACTTTCGACGCGCCCGTTACCATTTCCCTGCCCTATGACCCGGCGGCGCTGCCCGCCGGCACTGACGAAGAGGCCCTGCAGGTGGCCTACTGGAACGCCGCGGCAGGCGACTGGGAGCCGCTGCCTTCCACCGTCTCCAGGGCCGACCGGACCGTGAGCGCCGAAACCTCACATTTCTCCGTGTACCAGGCCGTGCTCGGCGCCGCGCCCGCTGCGGCCCCGCCGGCTGCGGCTTTTACCGTTGGTGAGGCTTATGTTTTTCCGAATCCGGCCGTGGGCGGAGCGCGGCCGGTGCTGCGCGTGGCGGCTTCCGGCGGCGAGAAACTGCAGGTAAAGGTGTACTCGGCCGCGGGCCGGCTGGCCCATGAGGCAGCGTTCGGCGGCGCGCCGGGCGCGGGCGGGGCTTATGAGCTGACGCTCGCCGGCGAGTTCCCCAGCGGGGTCTACTACTACCTGGCCGAGATCTCGGCGGGCGCGCAGAAGGTGAAGAAGACCGGCAAGTTCGCGGTGGTAAGGTAAGCTATGAAATGCCTGGACGGCGGCGTCAAGAAGGACCTGCTCAACAGCCTGATCTACTGGCTGTCGCGGCCCTATGCCTTCGTCCTGTTCGCCGCTTTCCTGCTGGTCCCCAGCACGCAGCTCGCGCGGGCGCTGGAGAGCGGGGCGGAATTCTTAAGCATCGGGGCCGGGGCCCGCGCTTCCGGCATGGGCTCCGCCTACACCGCTCTTTCCGACGACGCCAACTCCATCTATTACAACCCCGGCGGCCTCGCCCTGGCCAGGCGCGAGGTTTCCCTGATGCATTCCGCCTGGGCCCTGGGTGGCAGCTACGATTTCGCCGCGGCCGCTTTCCCCGCCGGTGACTACAAGGCGGCGGTATCCTTTACCCGGCTGGACCACGGCACCCTGGAAGGGCGCGGTGCCGGCGGCGAGCGCTCCGGCGGTTTCGGCGCTTCCGACAAGTCGGTGGGCCTGGCCCTGGCGCGCGGTTTCGGCGGGTTCAGCCTCGGCGCGGGGGTGAAGTACATTTCCAGCAGCATCGCCGGCTACACGGCCTCGGCCCTGGCTTTCGACCTGGGCGCCGTGAAGAAGCTGGCAGCGGCGCCGGTCACGCTGGGCCTGGCCGCCCGCAACCTCGGGCGCGGCCTGAAGTACGCCGAGCGCCGCGAGAACCTGCCCCTGACCCTTAACGCCGGCGCGGCCTGGGCCGTGCTGCCCTCGGTGAACCTGGCCGCCGAAGTGGAGCGCCTGGTGCACGACCGCCGCACCTCTTTTTCGGTGGGCACGGAATACGCCATGGGCAACTCGCTGGCCCTGCGCGGCGGCTACGCCGCCGGCTCCGGCGGCGCGCCCGGCTCCCTGTGCGGCGGCCTCGGCTTCAACGCCGGGCAGTTCAGGATGGATTATTCTTTCGCGCCGTTCGGCTCGCTGGACACCACCAGGAAGTTCAGCTTGTCCATGGCTTTCTGACACTGAGCATGGCCCGCGTAAAGTAAAAAACCCCGGCGGTCCGGGGTTTTTTGCTTTGGGACGGCTTAATTGCCGAACGGGTCCGGCTGCGGCGCGGAGTTGGGCGGCACCACGGAGTAAGGGCAGGCGAAGCCCGCGGGGGTCTTGGCGCCCATTGGGCTGCGCAGCTTCTCCACCCGTGAGAGGAACAGGTCCGCCCATTCCCCGGCGGAGTGGCGCGGTTCGCGCAGGGGCGCCCTGGCCGCGGTGAAGATGTCCGTGAGCTGCTGCCGGGAAAGCAGCGAGAGGCGGGTTATGAGCAGCTGCCGGGCCTGTTCGCCGATCTGGTGCATGTCCCGGCCGGAATGGTCCGTGCCGTTTATGGAACTGGTGTGCGTGGCCTTGAGGTTCATGACGCAGGCGCGCGGGTCGTCCCAGATCTTTTCCTTGGCCCACCTGTCGAAGTCCATGCGGCTGTTGTGGTAGAACTTGTGGCCGCCGAAGCTGATGCCCATGTCCTGCATGTAGGCCACGGGTTTGGCGCAGGCGGCTTTCCCGCCGGGCCCCGCTACCACGTCGTCCTTCTGGCAGGCGATGGCCTGGTTAGGGGCCTTATTGTCGGAGTTGCCGAGGAAATGCGCCAGGCCGGAGAGGGCCTCCGCGCCCACGCGGTCGTTCATCAGGTGGAATTCGTCGAAGCCGATGCCGGAGTTGGGCTTGTACTCCATGCGTTCGCCAATCTTGTCCTCGATGACCACCATCTGGCCCTGGGTCCACGCGCCGCGGTCGCTCTCGTCCTTGAAGGGATCGGAGGGGCAGTCGGGGCAGTTCAGCCGCACCGGGTACATCCTGTCGGCGTAGGCGCCTATGGCGGTCATGATCCAGCTGGAGGCCACTTCGGTCATCAGTTCGCCGTTATCCGAGCCGTATTTCACTTTGAATTCCTTGCCTTTGGCGTCGCGGCACTTGAATTTGCGGGTGGTGCCGTTGGGACGGCCCTCGTCGTAGGCTTCCTTCATGGGGACGTAGCCGCAGGTCACCAGTTCCTCGGGGGCGTATTTCATCTTCCCGTAAGGGCCCGTCTTGAAATCAATGGCCGCCGTGTTGAGCTTGGTCTCGGGGCGCCAGGTCTCGGCGCGGGTTATGTATTCTTTGCGCTCCGCTTTTGAGATCACGCCTATCTTGAGCTTGACCGGTTCCGGGACCGGAGGCGTCGCGGCGGCGGGCGCCTCCGCGGCCGTCAGGCGCAGTTCGGCGGCGGTCACGGCCAGGTCGTCGAAACTGACGGCGCCGGCGTTGGCGGCGGCCGCGGCTATGATGGCGATGGAAAGGAATTTTTTCATTTTTTATGTCCCCGTAATAGCTGTCCTTACCAGTATGACTTTTTAGCGGGGGAGCCCGCATCAGACCAAAGCCCCCCTAAGTTAAAGTAAAAAGGCCCACCTCGCGGTGGGCCTTTGGGGGCCGGCAAGCTTTTCGCTCTAGGCCTTTTTCAACCCGCTGACGGCCTTCCAGGCGGCTTTGAAATCCGCCGGGAGCGGGGCCTGCAGCCGGGTCTTTTTCCCGGTATAAGGATGCGAGAAGGCCACGCTGAGCGAATGCAGCAGCATGCGGGGGGCGTAGGGCCCGCCGTAGATCTTGTCGCCCAGTATCGGGTGGCCGATGTAGGCCAGGTGGATGCGGATCTGGTTGGTGCGCCCGGTCCGGGGATAGATCTCGAGCAGGGCGCAAGCCTTGCCCTTCTCTTTCAGCGCGTATTCGGTCAGGGCGTCCCGGCCGTATTCCCAGACCTTGATTTTCTTGCAGCCGCTGGCGCGGCCTATGGGGGCGTCTATGACGCCGGTCTTCGGCGGCACGCCCGCCACGGCGCCGATATAGACCTTCTTCACCAGGCGTTCCCTGAAGCCGGCGGTAAGCGAGGCCTGCGCTTCGGGCGTCTTGGCCAGCAGCATCAGGCCGCTGGTGTCGCGGTCCAGGCGGTGCACCAGGCCCAGGCGTTCCAGGCCCGACGCGGCCATTTCCGGGCGGGCGGAGAACAGCATGGAGACCAGCGTGGGCTCGCCCAGCAGGGCGGCCTTGGGATTGGTCTCCCAGCCGCCGGCGTTGGGATGCACGGCGATGCCGGCCGGCTTATGCACGGCCAGCAGGGCCTTGTCCTCGAAGATCACCAGGTCCTCGAAGCCCTTCTGTTCTTTTCCGGCGCCGGGGATGGCGAGCTCCACTTCGTCGCCGTAATTGAGCATGTAGGAGGGTTTTTTGCCCAGGCCGTTCACCTTGGCCAGGCCCTCCTCGATGAGCCTGCGCGCGTAGGAGCGGGAGAAGTTCTCGCCCGTTTCCGAAAGGAACACGTCCAGCCGCTGGGGTACGCCTTCGTAAACCGTCTTAGTTTTTTTCATGGTTCGCCTTCAGCCTGAAGAATAGCGCCGCCGAACCGGCCAGCACGGCCAGCGAGATCAGCTGCGCGGGGGAGGCCCCGAAAAATAACGCGCCGCGGTCGTCGCCGCGCAGGAACTCTATGAGAAAACGTTGGGCGGAGTAGAGCGCGGAGTAGAGCGCCAGCACGGCGCCCGGCTTGAACTTGCGGCGCGCGACCATAACCAGGATGGAAAAGATGAGCAGGTTTCCGGCCGCTTCCATGAGCTGGGTTGGGTACAGCGGTACCCCCAAGAGGGCCGGGTCCGTTTCGCAGGCCGGGTCGGTGAAGGTCACAGCGAAGAACGAGTCCGATGGGCGGCCGTGGCAGCAGCCGGCCAGGAAACAGCCGATCCGGCCGAAGGCGTGCCCCAGGGCCAGCGGCGGGGCGAAGAAATCCGCCGCTTTCAGGGCGTTCAGCTTGCGGCGGCGGGCCGCCAGGAAGAAGGCCGCGCCGCCGAACAGCAGGCCGCCGTAGAAGACGAAGCCGTACTGGAAAGTGCGCAGCAGGAAGAACAGGCGCGACGTGAAGTCCGGCCCCAGGCTGCCCCAGTAGGTGACCGCGTAAAAGAGCTTGGCCCCGGCCATGCCGGCCAGGACCGAGTAGAAGATGAGGTCGGAAAGGTCCTCTTTTTTGAAGCCGGAGCCGTTGGCCCTGCGCATGACCCAGAAGATGGCTGCGAGATAGCCGCAGGCCACCAGCAGGCCGTAGGCCGGGAGCTTGAAGGAACCGAACTGGAAAATTACTGGGTGCATGGTGTGGCGTCAGCTGGCGCCCGTTTCCTTTTTAATGAACCCTGCCGCCTTCCTGAAATCCGTCAGCGGGGAGACCGGGATGCCGCGTTCGCGGCAGAGGCGGTAGAGCCGGCCGGCCGCGTACACCTTGTCGGCCGCCGCGGCGGCCTTGAGGTCGTTGGGGCCGTCGCCGAAGAAGACCACCTTGCGGCCCGCCCGCTTCTGGCGCAGCACCCTGGATTCCTTGAAAGCGCTGAGGTCCAGGCGGCGCAGGAAAGGGTAGCGGATGCTGACGCCGCCCTTCACCACCCGGGCCTTGCCGAAGAAAGAGCGCACCTTGACGCCGTGCTTCTTGAAGAACGGGTCAGCGTACAGGTCCACGCCGCCGCTGGCTATCTCGAACGGTACGCCGGAAGTTTCGCAGAAGACCACGAACTCACGGAAGCCGCGCCGCGCCTTCACTTTTTTCCGCACGAAAGCGGCAATGACCTTTTCTGTCAGGGCCGCCCCGGAGAAGGCGCTGCGCATGAAGTCTTCCACCTTGACGCCGGAGACGTAGGATTCGTCTATGGTTTTCTTGTCCGCGAAGCCGTAATGCAGCAGCAGGTGGTCACCCACGTCGCGCAGGGTGATGGTGCCGTCGAAATCGGAGACCGCGGCCCAGCCGTTCACGAGACCGCCTTCAGGAAATCCGCCCGGCGGCCCTGGCGGGCGAGCTTCAGGTAGAGGTTGTATTCCTTCTGTACTCCGAAAGTGGAGGTGTCCCCGTTGTAGGAGTGCCCGGGGAAGACCACGGCGCCGTCGGGCAGTCCCGCCAGTTTCACGAAACTGTCGTAGAGGGCCTCGGGACTGGAGCCGGGCAGGTCCACCCGGCCGCATTCGCCGATGAAGAGCGTATCGCCGGTGAAGACCGCGTCCCCGGCCTGGTAGCAGACCGAGCCGGGGGTATGGCCGGGCGTGTGGAGGACCAGCAGTTTGAGGGCCCCCGCCTCTATCTTTTCCCCGTTCACGGCCGGTTTGAGCGTTTTCGGGGCGGTTTCCAGCATAAAATGGTCGGCCTCGTGCAGGTGGACCGGGAGTTCCGGGTCCCCGGAGGTGAAGAAGTTCACGGCGTTGACATGGTCCGGGTGGGCGTGGGTCAGCAGTACGGCCCGCAGCTTCAGGCCTTCCGCCTTCAGGAAGGCGGCCAGTTTCTCCGGCTGCCAGGCCGGGTCTATCACGGCCGCGTCCAGCGTCTCCTCGTCCCAGACGAGGTAGGAAAAATTATCCATGGGGCCGAGCTTGAACTGTTTGGTCTTCATTTGTCCGGATCCTTGGGAGGGGGGAAGCGGTATTCCGTTTCGTCGGGCTTTATCAGCCCCAGGTCCGTGCGGGCCGCCTGCTCTATGGCCGGCTTCTCGCCCACTTCCTTGAGCTGCTTCTCCAGCTCGCCGCGCTGGCGTTCCAGCCGCACTTTCTCGGCGCCGAGGCGCCGGTACTCCATGTAATTCCTGACCAGCGTGCGGAAGCCGCGGTTGCCAAGCAGCACGAGCGCCAGCAGCAGGATGATGACGTATTTAAGCTTGGACCTGAGGGTGAGCTGTTTCATCTGGGCCGGGCCCGCCTCGCGGGCCGCTGGGATAAAAAGCCCCGCCCGCTTGAGGACGGGCGGGGCCTGTCGGGAACGCCGCTTACTTGAACTTGAAGACCACGTCCTTGGCGTACTTGGCCTTCTTGCCCAGTTCTTCCTCTATGCGGATGAGCTGGTTGTACTTGCACAGGCGCTCGCTGCGGCACGGCGCTCCGGTCTTGATGGCGCCGGCGTTGGTGGCCACGGCCAGGTCCGCTATGAAAGCGTCCTCGGTCTCGCCGGAGCGGTGGCTGATCACGGTGGCGTAGCCGGCCTTGTGGGCCTGCTCTATCACGCGCACGGTCTCGGTGAGCGAACCGATCTGGTTAAGCTTGATCAGGATGGAATTCGCCACGCCGTCCTCGATGCCCTTCTTGAGGCGCTCGGGGTTGGTGACGAAGAGGTCGTCGCCCACCACGCGGGCTTTCTTGCCCAGGTGCTTGGTGAGGTGGTCCCAGCCTTCCCAGTCGTCTTCGGCGAGCGGGTCCTCGTAGGAGATGATGGGGAAGTGCTTCTTCCACTCGCCGTACTTGGCGGTGAGTTCCTGATAGCTCAGGTTGGAACCCTCGAAGACGTAGCGGTCGTTCTGGAAGAACTCGCTGGCGGCGGAGTCCAGGGCTATCTGGACTTCCTTGAAGGTGTAGCCCGCGTCCTTGATGGCGTTGCAGATGGTCTCCAGCACCGACTCGTGCGTGAAGATCTTCGGGGCGAAGCCGCCCTCGTCGCCCACCGCGGTGGTGTAGCCGGCCTTCGCCAGGATCTTCTTGAGGGTGTGGTAGATCTCGCAGCCCATGCGGATGGCGTCGGTGAACTTCGGCGCGCCGGTGGGGACTATCATGAACTCCTGGATGCTGATGCCGGAGTCCGCGTGCTTGCCGCCGTTGATGATGTTCATCATGGGGGCGGGGATGATGAAGTCCTTGTGCTTGAGGCCGTAGGCCTTGCGGATGTAGGCGTAGAGCGGGAGCTTGGCGTTGGCGGCGCCGGCGCGGGCCAGGGCCATGGAGACGGAGAGGATGGCGTTGGCGCCCAGCTTGCTCTTCATCTGGGTGCCGTCGAGCTCCAGCATCATCTCGTCTATCTTTATCTGGTCGGCCTTCAGGCCGGTGATCTCGGCCGCTATTGCCTTGTTGACGTTCTCCACGGCTTTGGCCACACCCTTGCCCAGGTAGCGCTTTCCGCCGTCGCGCATTTCCAGCGCTTCGTGCGTGCCGGTGGAGGCGCCGCTCGGCACGGCCGCGCGGCCGAACGAGCCGTCGGTGAGCAGAACGTCGGCTTCCACGGTGGGGAAACCGCGCGAGTCGAGAATTTCCCTGGCGGTTATTTTTTTGATTTTAGCTTCCATGTTTTTGCTTTCTCCATGGCCCGGCGCCTTAAGCGGCGCGCAAGGCCTTAAAACTTGCCGCTGACGATCTTGCGGCCGGCCTCGTTGAGGGCGGCGGTCTTCTGCGGGGTGGCGGCCTCGGCGTAGATGCGCACGAGCGGCTCGGTGCCGGACGGGCGCAGGCCCAGCCAGCTGCCGTCCTTCATGATGAACTTGAAGCCGTCGGTATGGTCTATGCGCCACACCGGGGCGCCGGCGAGGTTGAGCGGCGGGTTCAGGCGCAGCTTCTCCACCAGCGATTCCATGTGGATGCTCTTGTCGAGCTTCAGGTTCACGCGGGAATTATTGAAGTTGCCCACGCGCTTGTTGAGGTCCGCGAGGATCTTCTTGATGGGCTTGCGCTCGTAGGCCACCATCTCGGCGATGAGCAGGCAGGCCAGGATGCCGTCCTTCTCGGGCACGTGGTTCATGATGGACAGGCCGCCGGATTCCTCGCCGCCCAGCAGGTACTGGCCGGTGCGCAGCAGGTTGCCGATGTGCTTGAAGCCCACGGCGGTTTCGCGCACTTCCAGCCCGTGGTGGCGGGCGATGGCGTCGGCGAAATGGGAGGTCATGACCGAGCGGGCGAACTTGCCCTTGAGGCCGCGGTTCTTGACCAGGTGCTCGAGCACCAGGCCCAGCACCAGGTTGGGGGAGATCCAGGTGCCGTCGGAATCTATGATGCCGAAGCGGTCGGCGTCGCCGTCGCAGGCGAGGCCCAGGTGCAGCTTGTTCTTCGTCACCGTGTCGCGCAGGCCCTTGAGGTTCTCCTCGTCGGTGTCGGGCGAGCGGCCGCCGAACAGCACGTCGCGCTCTTCGCGCAGGCCTATCACCTTGGCGCCGTTGCGCTCCAGCAGCGGGCGCAGGTAGGTGCGGGCCGCGCCGTTGACGGAGTCCACGGCGATCTTGAGGCCGGCCTTCTTGATGGCGCCGAGGTCCAGCAGGGTGGCGAGCTGCTTGAAATAGTTCTCGTGGAAGTCCTCCACCTTGATCATGCCGGCGGTCACGCCGTGTTCGAAGGGGATGTGCTTTTCGACTTCCGCTATGGTCAGGGCCTGCACGCGCGCCTCGAGGTCGTTGGTGATCTCGGGCAGGGCGGGGCCGCCCCAGTAGGGGGTCCACTTGAAACCGTTGTAATGGGGCGGGTTGTGGCTCGCGGTCAGCATGACGCCGCCGGAAGCGTAATTGCGCATCACTTCCCAGGCCACCACGGGGGTGGGGGCCTCTACGTCCGAGATCACGGCGGTGATTCCTTCCGCCGCCACGGCCTCGGCCACGTTCTTCGCGAAATCCTCGGACATGTAGCGGGTGTCATACCCGACGATTATCTTCGCGGTCTTGGGGGCGGGCTTGCCGGCCTTGCGCAGGTACAGCAGGTATTCCTCGCCCTTGTAGCCGTACTCGCGGTGTTCCTTCACGTGTTCGGCCGCTGCGTGGGTGACGCGGCGCAGGGTGGAAACGTTGAAATCTTCGGCAATAACGGCCCTCCATCCGGAGGTGCCAAACTTGATATTAGGGGTCGCCATAGGTAGTGAATATAGCAAAAAGGGCCGGTAAAAGCAAAACAGGGGCCGGCCTTATTATTTTGTAAAATATATGGCCATGATAAAAGTTCTCCTCGCCTGCCTGCTCGCCCCGGCCCTGCCGGCGGCCGCCGCGGAGCTGCCGCTGGAGCTGACGGGGTACGTTTCGGCCTGGACGCAGAGCTGCGAGGGTTCTGCCTGCGCCCTGCCGTCGCCGGGGCAGCGCAATTTCCCGCTGTCCCTGAGCCTGGCCCTGCCCTCCGACCCCGGGCAGGCGGCCACCGCCCGCGCTTCGGCGCCCCTGCTTATGCCGGACGGGTCTGAACTTACGGCAGAGATAACCTTTTACGCCATCTGTCCCTACGGTTCTGAACCGGGAACCTGCGCCGGCCGTTATTTCCAGGCCCAGGTACTGCTCTCCGGGCCCTCCGGTGCTTTCTGCTCCGCCTCCCTGAACCTGCAGGACTTCTCCCCTTTCCCCGTGCTCATGTGCGCGGGCACCTCTCCCGGGCGCCGCTTCGGGATAACTCTGCACCGCAAGGCCCTCTGACCATGACCACTAAAGAAAAACGCGACATCTTTTCACGCCGCCACCTGGGGCCGGAGGTAACGGCCTACTTCTCCTCGCTGACCGCGCCCGACGAGGGCTACGCGGCCCACGTGCTGACGGCCATGGAAAAGGACGGCGTGCGCGGCCTGGCGGTCTCCCCGATGGAAGGCCGGATCCTCGAAGCTTTCGCCCGCCTTTCCGGGGCCAGGAAGGCGGTGGAGATAGGCGCGCTCTACGGCTATTCCGCCCACTGGCTGGCCAAGGGCCTGGGCGACGGCGCCCGCCTCTACTCCCTGGAGAAGGACCCCGCCTGCGTGAACGCGGCCAAGGACGCCATGGAAGTCTCGGCCCTCTCCCGCAAGGTCACCGTGATGGAGGGACCGGCCCTGGAGAACCTCAAGACCCTGGCCAAGCTCGCCCCGTTCGACCTGTGCTTCATAGACGCCGACGCCGAGAATTACCCGGCCTACCTGCGCTGGGCCGCCGCCAACCTCCGGCCCGGCGGCCTGGTGCTGGCCGACGGCGCGTACCTCAAAGGCGCGCTCTGCGCCGGGGACGGGGACCAGGGCGCGGCGCCCGCCGCCAGGGCCATGCGCGAATTCTTCCATATCCTTTTCGACGGGGACCGGTTCTCTTCCGCCTCGGTACTGCCCACCGGCGAGGGCCTGGCCCTCGGGATAAAAGCCTGACCATGAGGAAACTGCTGCTCCTGCTGCCGCTGCTGCTGCTCGCCGCCTGCGCCAAGGAGACCGGGGAGCGGCCCCGGCTGGCCAAGGCGGGCCGCCCCGCGCCGGAGCTGCGCCTGCCCAAGCTGCTCAACGCCCCCGCGCCTGCCCTCGCCGGGCTGCAGGAACTCAAGGGCCGGGCCGTGGTCCTGGAGTTCTGGGCCACCTGGTGCGAGCCCTGCGTGGACAATATCCCGCATTTCAACGAGCTGGTTTCCAAATTCAAGGACCGCCCCGTAGTGTTCATCTCCGTCACCGACGAAAGCGAGGCCGAGGTTGCCAGGTTCCTGGAGAAGACCCCGGTGAGCGGCTGGGTGGCGCCCGGCGCCGGCCCGGAGGCTTTCAAGGCTTTCCGGGTCTACGGTCGGCCCCACACCGTGCTGATAGACCGCTCGGGCAAGGTGCAGGCCATTACCTACCCCGCCCGGGTCACGCCCGCGACCATAGAGGCCCTCCTGGCCGGCAGCCTGGAGCAGGACGAGGGCCCCGACGCCGCCCTGCACTCCGACGAAGATCCAGACCCCGACCCAGCGGTGCTGGGGGAGTTCTACCTGGCCCGGTCTTCGGGCACCTCCTCGGTGCGCTACCGCGCTGACCATTTCACGGCCAGGGCGCTGACCCTGCGCATGGCTTTCGATTTCCTGCTGGGCACGGCGGACCGGGTGGACCTGGGCCCCGGCACCCGGGAACTGGTGGACGCCTCCTACGATATCCGCCTGACCGCGCCTACCACCGGGCCCGACAGGAAGGCTGAGCTTTTTCTAAAGGGGCTGGCGTTCGCCACCGGGCTCAAGGTCTCTTCCTCGGTCAGCGAGGAAGAGGTCTGGGTGCTCAAGACGCTGCCCGGCGGCACCAGGAACGCCAAACGCCGCCCGGATTTTTCCGAGGTCGCTTTCGACGGGGTGACGCTTAAGACGGCCGGGTCCTCCTTCGTGGTGCTGGCCTATCACCTGCGCGAGAAGCTGGGAGTGCCGGTGCTCGACGAGACCAAAGAGGACGGGCCCCTGGAGTACTCCTTTACCTTCGAGACCCGCGACCCCAAAGTGGCCGACGCCCAGCTGCGGCGCGACCTGGGCCTGCGCCTGGACCGGGCCCGCCGGAAGATCCGGGTCATCACGGTGCGCAAATGAAGCGGCTCTCCACCAAACCCACCGTTTACCTGATAGACGGCTCCAATTTTTCCCTGCGCTTCTGGGAGCGCACCGGCGGCTCGCGCGACGGGCTGGAGGGCTGGTTCCTGCAGTGGCTCTCCGAAGTATCCAGGAGCGGCGCCCTGCGGGCCTCCTGCTTCCGGGTGGTTTTCGACGGGCCCTACCGCAGCGGCGGCGCGGGCGGGTCTTCCATCACCGTCCATTACAGCGAAGGCGAAACGGCCGACGAGATGCTCATCGAGCGGGGCTATTTCATGCAGACCGAGGGCATCCGCGCTATCATAGTCACCTCGGACAACGGCCTGCGCGACCGCGCCGCCGCCGAGGGCGTAAAGACCATGACCTGCGAGGCCTTCCAGGCCCTGGCCGACGCGGAGCTCCGCAAGGAAAGCCGATAATTAAGTAGAATAGTAAATGCGGCCCGGGTGCTGTAACTGGTAGCCAGAGCTGACTTAAAATCAGCTGGAGGTTTCCTCCGTGTGGGTTCGAGTCCCACCCCGGGCAATAGTAATGTGGTTCTGTGCGGGTTCGGGCCGACTTGGCTATCCTGTCGTGTGTTAACGGAGGCCTCCTCGTCCCACCATGCCCACACGTTTTAGAATATTTTGACTGGAGGAACTTATGGGAATAGCGCCGGCAGGGATAAAACTTATAGTCGGGGGCCTGGTGGCCGCGGCGATCGGCACCATGCTGATGGCCTGGGTGAGATGGGCCGGCATCCCGGTGCTGGTGCTGGGCCTCTTCTTCGCCGCCTTCTCCGCCTACTTCTTCCGCGACCCCGAGCGCGAAAAGGTCTTCGCCCCCGGCGAGATCGCCTGCCCCGCCGACGGCACCGTGATGAGCGTGCAGAACGAGGGTACCCCTGGGATCACCGTGGTGCGCATCTTCCTGTCCGTGCTCAACGTGCACGTGCAGCGCGCCCCCATGGCCGGCAAGGTCACCAAGACCCTCTACACCAAAGGCACTTTCGCCATCGCCTACAAGCCCGAGGCTTCCACCAACGAGCGCAACCTGATCCAGATCACCGGCGAGCACGGCCGCACCATAGGCGTGGAGCAGATCACCGGCTCCATCGCCCGCCGCATCGCCTGCTACGTTGCCGAAGGCCAGGAAGTGAAGATCTCCGAGCGCATCGGCATGATCTATTTCGGCTCCCAGGTGGCCGTGTACCTGCCGGACACGGCGCGCGTGCTGGTGAAGCCCGGCGACAAGGTGGAAGGCGCCGAGACCGCGCTGGCCCTCTGGTAAAGGATAACCCATGGAAGAGATAATCAGGGAAAAGAAGCGCATAGACATCGCCAAGCTCAAGAAGACGGGCGCCGTGGTGCTGCCCTCCATCTTCACCATCGCCAACATGGCGTTCGGCTTTTTCGCCATCCTCTCGGCTTCGGAAGGCAACTACGTGCTGGCGGCCTGGTTCATAGTGCTGTCTTACGTGATGGACATGCTCGACGGGCGCATCGCCCGCCTGGTGCACGGCGAGAGTTCCTTCGGCGTGGAGATAGACTCCCTGTCCGACTGGATCTCCTTCGGCATAGCTCCGGCCTACCTCATCTACAAGTTCGTGCTGAAGGATTACGGCTTCTGGGGCTACCCGGTGGCCTTCCTGTACGTGCTGTGCGGCGCGCTGCGCCTGGCCCGCTACAACGTGAAGTCCCACTTCGGCGGCAGCGACAAGGATTATTTCCAGGGCCTGCCCATTCCCGGCGCGGCCGGCATCCTCATCTCGTTCGTGCTGGCCTACAGCATGCTCGAAGGCGAGGGCGGCATGCGCAGCATAAAGCTGGTGATGGCGCAGATGCCTTTCGTGTACGCGGCCATCCCGTTCATCATGATCGCGCTGGCGCTGCTGATGGTCTCCAGCGCCCCTTACGCCGCCTTCAAGGGCGACATGCTCAAGCCCAACTCCATCAAGGGCATCCTGGTGATCACCGCGGTGCTGTCCATGCTCATCGCTTACCCGCAGGACTCGCTGTTCCTGTTCTTCTCGCTGTACGCCGTCTCCGGCGTGATAGCAGGCATCTACAAGGCCCTGCGGGGTCTGTTCAAGGGCAGGGAAGCCGTCTAGCCCTAGCCTGTAAAATGGAAAAGCCCGGGGCCGTCCCCGGGCTTTTTCGTTTTACGCCGCGCCTCAATTGATCTTGGGGTCTTTGGGTTTTTCGTCCTGCTTGCGGGGGAAGAGCGGGGGGACTTTCTGCGGCTCGGTGCCGTCGGCGGTCCGGCCCACGCCCAGCTGCAGGTGCATGCGGCTGGCGGTGTCGGGCATGAAGGGGTCTATCCAGCCGGCGATCAGGCGCAGGCACCACACCATTTCGTTGAGGAAGGGCTTGAGGGCGGCCGGATCTTTCTTGGCCAGCTCCCAGGGCTTCTTCTCGTTCACCAGGTGGTTGAGCCGGCTCACCGCTTTCCAGATCTTCTCCAGCGCCTCGCTGAACTGCAGCGTTTCTATGGCCTTGTGGATCTCCGGGGTCCAGGCCTTGAATTCGCCGAAGACTTCGGAGCCTTCGGGCTTTTCCGGCAGCTGGTGGTCCAGGTACTTGGCGGCCATGTTCATCAGGCGCGAGAACAGGTTGCCCAGGTCGTTGGCGAGGTCGGCGTTGTAGCGCCGCTTGAAGGCGTCCATGGAGAAGTCCCCGTCCTGGCCGAACGAGACTTCCCTGAAGATGAAGTAGCGCAGCGCGTCCACGCCGTATTCCTGCACCACGTCCTCGGCCTTGATGAAGTTCCCCTTGGACTTGGACATCTTGTCGCCGTTGATGGTCCACCAGCCGTGCGCGTAGATCTTGCGCGGCAGCTCCACGCCCAGCGCCATCAGCATGGCCGGCCAGATAACGCTGTGGAAGCGGAAGATCTCCTTGCCCACCAGCTGCACGTCGGCGGGCCAGAAGTGGTTGAAGTCCGGGGAGATGTTGTCCGGGTTATAGCCGGGCCCGGTAGCGTAATTCAGCAGGGCGTCTATCCAGACATAGACTGTGTGCTTGGGGTTGGACTTTACCGGCACGCCCCAGGCCACCTTTGTCCTGGAGACGGAGAAATCCTTGAGCCCCGACTTCACGAAGTTGATCATTTCCTGGGCGCGGTAGCGGGGGGAGAGGAAGTCGGGATGCTTCTCGTAATGCTCAAGCAGCGCCTTTTCGTATTTGGAAAGCTTGAAGAAATAGGTCTCCTCGCTGACATGCTCCACGGGGCGGGCGTGCATGGGACAGAGCTTGCCGTCCTTCAGTTCGCCCTCGTCGTAAAAGGCCTCGCAGGCGGAGCAGTAGAGGCCCTCGTAGGAGCCCAGGTAGATGTCGCCCGTCTTGATAAGCTTCTCGAAGACGGCCTGTACCGCCGCTTCGTGAGTGGCATCGGTGGTGCGGATGAAGTAGTCGTACTTCACGTTGAGCGTCTTCCACAACTCCCGGAAATCGGCGGAGATGCCGTCGCACCAGACCTTTGGGTCCACGCCTTTCTCCTTGGCTATTTTTTCTATGTTGGAGCCGTGCTCGTCGGTGCCGGTCTGGAAATGCACCGGCACGTCCTTGTTGCGCAGGTGGCGGGCCAGCACGTCGGCGGCCAGCGTGGTGTAGGCGTGGCCGATATGCGGCTTGTCGTTAAGATAGTAGAGGGGCGTAGTGATGTAGTATTTTTTGTTTTTCATTTGGTTTAGTCCGGTCTCACGAGGTCTTCTAATTTTACTCCGGCGCGCTCGCTCTCGAGCAGCGCGGTCTCCAGCAGCAGCATATAGGAAACGTTGCGGTCGGCCATGCGGCGCAGTTCCATGGTGCGCCTCAGCAGGGCCGTCAGGCGTTCTTTGGGCTGGCCGTCGGCCTTGGCCCAGGAGGCGCGGGTCTTGGCGATCAGCAGGTCGAGCAGGGTCTTTACCTCTTCGCGGGCCTTGTGGCTGTCGCGCGGCAGGCCGGCGGCGAACTTGAAGGACCGGGCCGGGTCGCCGGGGCGCAGGGCCGAGACGCGCTTGAGGAAAGAGGCGGCCTCGGCGGCCTTTTCCAGCGAGCCGCTCCCGAGCGCGGCCAGGCGGGCGGCTTCTCCGGGTTCGGCGCCCTGGGCCGCCAGGATGGTCCGGAGCGCGGGTTCCGGCAGCGGGCCGAACTCTATGAGGCAGCAGCGCGAGAGGATGGTGGAAAGCAGCGACGTTTTCTGCGAGACGGTCAGGATCACCAGCGTGCCGGGCGGCGGCTCCTCCAGGGTCTTGAGGATGGCGTTCTGGGCGTTATTGAGCATCGCCTCCGCGTCGCGCACTATGAAGATCTTCCAGGGCGACATCATGGCTTTCTGCTGGGCCCAGCGCGTGACTTCGCGCACCGTGTCTATCTTGAGATTGGCGCTCTCGTCCTCGTCGAGCAGGGCGGCCTGGAAGACGGTGTCCACCACGCGGATGTCGGGGTGGGCGCCGGAGGCGGCCTGCAGGCAGGAGAGGCACATGCCGCAGGAGTCGGCCTTGTCCGCGTGGGTCCGGGCGGGGGCCGCCTCGGCGGCAGGCGCGGGTTCCGGCGCCGCCGCCGCGAAAAGGTCGTCGGGGTCGGGCGCGGCCGGGGCTGCGGGCTTCTCCCGGTGTTCGGTGTGGGAGCAATTCACCGCTTTGGCGAACTCGAAGGCGGCCAGGAATTTGCCCACTCCGGGCGGGCCGTGGAAGATCATGGCCGGCGGGATGCGCCCGCTCTCGGCGAGCGCCTTCAGGCGCCGCACGGTCTTGTCCTGGCCGAGTATGCTGGAAAATGACATGGGTTAGTTCTTGAGGAGCCTGGCCACTTTCGCCCTGATGTCGGCCTGTATGGCCTCTATGGACCGGCCGCCGTCCACGCGGGTCATGCCGGGCCGGCGCGCCAGCAGCTTGTAGGCCCGGTTGACACGGCGGCGGAAAGCGTCGGGGGCGCGCTCTATGCGATCGCGGCCGGGGCGGGTCTTTTCCCGCTGGGTGAACGCCCTGTCGGGGATGTCGAAGACTATGGTGACGTCGGGCTTGAGGTTCAGGGTGGCTATGCGGTTGAGGGTCTTCACCGTCTTCAGGTCCAGGCCGCGGCCGTAGCCCTGGTAGGCGGTGGTGGAAAGGGTGTAGCGGTCGGAGATGATGACCTTGCCGGCCTTCAGCGCGGGGAGGATCTTCTCCAGCGTGTGCTTTATCCTCGAAGTTTCGTAGAGGAACAGCTCGGTCATGGGCTCTATCTCGCTCTTCGGGTCCAGCAGTATCTTGCGGATCTGTTCGGATAAACGGGTGCCGCCGGGCTCGCGGGTTACCACCACCTCGCGCCCAAGGCCTTCCAGCCACTTTTTAAGCAGCTCCGCCTGGGTGGATTTGCCGGACCTGTCCGGCCCCTCCAGCACTATAAAAATACCCTTTTTCATGCGATTTAACTATATGATAGCAAAGCCCGGGGCGGCCGGGCTATAACCGCATGGCGGGGGGCTGACGAAAAAAGCCGCGCCCGCGCGCGGCTTTTCACGGGCCGGGGAGGTTTAAAAGTCGCTGTTGCTGAGGCCGGCGTAGATCAGGGCGCCGCCCCTGAGGGAGGCCAGCACATTGCCTATCTCGGTGTTGGCCACGGCCAGGCAGCCGAAGGACCGGCCCTGGCGCACATTCGCCTCCCTGACATAGTTCGAATCGTGGACGACCACGGCGCGGGACAGGGCGTTGGAATTGGTGGAGGACAGGCCGTGCAGGCGCATGGACTTGCCGTGCTTGCCGGTATAGAGCGCCCCGGTGAGATAGAAGCCCAGCGAAGAGGCCTTGGAATTGGGGGTATTGCTGAATTTTGTGGCATACCCGTCGCCGTCCGGGTCCGAACCCGTGCCGTGGGCCACGTGCATGGCGTGCTCGGTGCCGGTCTGCATGTCGAGTATCCAGAAGCGGTCCTTGCTGGAATGGGCGGCGAAATCCACCACGCCTAAATAACGTTTGTTCTCTATCCTGTTGGAATTGGCGTTGAAATACTCCAGCGCCTTGCGCTTCAGGTCGGCCGGGATGGAATCGCCGCCGCGGCCGCCGGGTTCGAAGGAAACCTGCGGCTCCTGCTGCGTCTGGCCCTGCGTCTGCGGCTGCGCCCGGGGCGCGAACGGCTCCTGCGGCAGGTCTTCGGCCTTGACGGGTTCGTAAGTCTGGCCCTCGGAGTAGGTTTCCTCTTCCTGGTCGTCGTCCAGGGAGCCTTCCGTCTGGGGCACTTCGGCGGGCGGCTCCTCCATCTCTATATCGCCGTTAGGGTTGAAAATAAGTTTGAGCAGCTTCACTATCAGCTGCGCCAGGCCGTCGGCCCGGACCGGGGCTATCTCGTACTGCCCGGTGGACTTGTTTTTAAGGTCCTGCGCGTCGGTCGTTTTCGCCTTCAGGCCGGAGGTTTCGATATTGATGTTCTCGGAGGAGGTCCGCATGCGCTCCAGGCTCTTGGCCTGCAGCAGGGCGGTAGAAGCGAAGGACAGGAGGACCAGCAGGGTTATGAGTTTCATAAAGTCTCCTGTCCATAGTCTACACCGCGGAAGTCCCCGGCATAAGGGAATTCGGACCCAGGCCTTTCTGGGTCTAAGGGCCCAGTCTGCCGGGAAAAGAAAAGGCCCCGGGTTGCCGGGGCCTTTCTTTTGTTCACTGCGGGTTTACGAGCACTCCGAATAGCCGCAGTCGTGGCAGGTGGGCCCGGAGCAGCCGGACTCGTAGCTGACGTTGGAGGAGTAGCACTTGGGACAGTACTGGGTGCGGGAGGCTTCCCACAGTTCCAGTTTCTCGCCGCCGTTGATCTCGGAGTCGCTGGCTATGATGCCGGTGCGCTTGAGGTGGCTGCGCAGCGCCACGGCTATGCCGTGCGCCACGGAATTGATGCGGTTCTCGCCCAGGCCCACTGGCCGGTCGCCTTTCACCGAGTTCAGGTGCTTTATCACCTTTATGGGGTCGCCGCCTTCCTCGAGGTACTTGGAGAGCAGGATGCCGATGAGCGAGGTGAGGCCGCTGATCTCGGTGCCGAGGGGCGGCATGTTGGTGAACACCTGGTAGGGGCCGTGCTCGTTGTAGTTCACGTGCACGTGCAGCGGGCCGTAGCCGGTCTTCAGCTGGAAATATTCCGACGAGACGCCGAAACTCTGGTAGGCGGCCTTCTTCTTCTTGGTCTTGGCCTGGGGCTGCGCGCCCGAGCCGATGTTGAGCACCTGCTGCGCCTTGCAGCCGTCGCGGTAGACGGTGAGGCCCTTGCAGCCCAGCTTGTGAGCGAGCAGGTAGCAGTTGCGCACGTCCTCCACCTTGGCCGAGTTGGCCATGTTGATGGTCTTGGACACGGCGTTGTCTATGTGCTTCTGGAAAGCGGCCTGGATCCTTATATGGTTCTCTATGGAGACGTCGTGCGCCGTGGGGAACAGGTCCTGGATGTGGCGGGGGATCTCCGGGATGCCGCGCACGGCCTTGTGGTTGGCCTCTATCTTTTTCCAGAGGGTCTTCTCGTCCAGGCCGAAGTAGCCGTGGTGCTTGGCTATGTGCTTGAACAGGGTGTTCACCTCGTAGAAGGTGTCCTTGGCTTCGGGCTCCTGGTTGTTCTTGATGGCGTCCAGGGCCTTGGCGTTGTAGCGCGTGTAGGCGATGGCGAAGAACGGCTCTATGCCCGAGCCCTGCAGGCCGGCCGCTATGGCGATGGTGCCGGTGGGGGCGATGGTGGTGCGCGACGCGTTGCGGGGCCGCGCGGACACGCCGCGGAAATGCTTGCTCTCGGCGTCGTAGATGGAGCCCTTCCAGTTCTGGAACACGCCGCGCTCGCGGGCGAGCTCTTCCGAGGCCTCCAGGGACTTGTCGTTGATGAACTTCATCACCTCTTCGGCCAGGCCGAGGCCTTCGGGGCTGTCGTAGGCCACGCCGAGCTTCACGGCGGTCTCCGCCCAGCCCATCACGCCCAGGCCTATCTTGCGGTTGGACTTCGCTATGCGCTCTATCTCGGTAAGGGGATAGTTATTTATCTCTATGACGTTGTCCAGGAAGCGGATGGCCTTGCTGACGGTGGCGCCGAGGCGGTCCCAGTCCATCTTGCCCTTGGCCATTTCGCCGGTGACGTAGTTGGCCAGGTTGATGGACCCCAGGTTGCAGGATTCCCAGGGCAGCAGCGGCTGCTCGCCGCAGGGGTTGGTGCTCTCTATCTGGCCCAGGGCCGGGGTGGGGTTGGAATTGGTGTCGTTGATGCGGTCGATGAAGACTATGCCGGGGTCGCCGGTGGCCCAGGCGGAGTCCACCAGCATGTCGAAGATCTCCTTGGCCTTCAGCGTGCCGGTGACTTCCTGGTTGCGCGGATTCACCATGTCGAAGGTGCCGTCGGAGGCCACGGCCTTCATGAACTTTTCGTCGAGCGCTATGGAGATGTTGAAGTTCTCCAGCACGCCCTGCTGGGACTTCAGGGTTATGAATTCCTTTATTTCCGGGTGCCAGTAGGGGATGATGCCCATGTTGGCGCCGCGGCGGGTGCCGCCCTGCTTCACCACGTCGGTGAGCTTGTCGAACAGCTTCATGAACGAGATGGCGCCGGAGGCCACGCCGTTGCTCTTCTTCACCACGTCGCCCTTGGGGCGCACGCGGCAGAAGGAGAACCCGGTGCCGCCGCCGGATTTCTGGATGAGGCTCTGGGCGGTGAGGGCCTTGGCTATGCCTTCCATGGAGTCCGGCACGGGCAGTACGTAGCAGGCGCTGAGCTGCTGCAGGTCGCGGCCGGCGTTCATGAGGGTGGGGGAGTTGGGCAGGAAGTTGAATTCCGCCATCATGTTGTAGAACTCGGTGGCCCAGGCGTCGGCGGCCGTCCTGGCCGCGGGAATGGTCTTGTAGGCGTTCTCCAGGTTGGCCATGAAGCGCATGAAATTGGCTTCGCGCTCGGCCGACTCGTAAATGCCGTCATGGAAGAAGATGGCGCGCGACAGCTTGCCGTCGGCGCCGGCTTCGGCCACGCGGCAGCGCACGCCCTCGAACAGGCCCCAGTTGCCGGCCTCGGGGTGGAAAATGAGCTCGGAAAGAGAAATGTTGTGGGCTACCCGCCCGAAGAGTTCCTCCACGCTGTGGTCGTCGCGGAGGTATTTGTCTTTTATGACCTTGCCCTGGTTCTCTGAAATGTGGATCTTCTTCTTTTCCAACGTCATGGTTTTCATTTATTTCGTGCCTCTGTACTGAAATCCGGCGCAACACCCGCACTTTCCGTCTCACTAAAGCGCTTAAGAGCGGAGTGTCGGTGTGTTGTCGTGCCTTGTGTAAAAAAACCGCGGTAATAGAGATTAGGGGTAATCTATCAATCCTTAGATTAATTGTCAAATTTGCCGACGAGGCCTGCCGCGGGCCGGCCGGGGGGGCGAAAATTGTTATAATTCCGGAGGGCTTTTTACCTATGGAAAAGAAGAAAAAACCGGAGCTCGGGCTGTCGCAGACCCCGTCGCTGCGGCACGACCTGCGCCTGTTCGCGCTGCTGGCCCGGCCCGAGGCCGATTTCCTGGCCGCGGCGGCGGAACTGGAGGCGGACCCGCTGTTCGCGCGGCTGCTGGCCCCGGGGCCCGGCGGCGCCTCACCGGTGGCGCGCCGGCGCTTCCGCGGCGCTTCCTACGCCTTCACAATGGCCTGCGGCGACGCCGCCCTGGCCGGGGCGGCTGAAAAGTGCTGCGCCGGGGAATGGCTGGCGGACCGCCCGGCCATGCTCGCGCTGGCAAAAAAAACCGGCGAGGCCGGCTTCGAAAAATATTTCCTGGCTGACGCGGCCTTCGACCCGGCCGCGGCCGCGAAGGCCTGCGGCCTGACCCCGAAGGAAGCCGCCGACCTGAAGTCTTTTACCGACTCCTTCATCCTCGCCCACGAAAGGATACCTCCGGAGCGGTTGCCGCAGCAGCAGCTGCGCTGCGCCGCCAGGGTGGTGGAGGAAGGGGGGGGGCTGAAGGCGGCTTATACGCACCCCGCTTATTTCAGGGGGGCCTACGTCATCAACGGCCCGGCCCTGGGCAGGCTGCTCAAGAGCGGGGCGCTGACCCGCGCGGAAGCCGCGAAGGCCCGCCGCCTGGCCTCGGCCGCGCAGCGCGTGAGCTGGCGCAAGGCCGGCTTCCACCGGCTCCTGGCGGCCATCCTGGAAGAGCAGAAGGATTTTTTCCTGGGCAAAGGCCCCCTCAAGCCTTTCTCCCAGCGGGAACTGGCCGCGCGCGTGGAGCTGAACCCCGGCACCGTTTCCCGCCTGGTCTCGTCCCGGACGGTGGCGGCGCCCTGGGGGGAAGAAGTGCGCCTGAAGGACCTCTTCAGGGCTAAAAGCGCTTTCGTAATTGATAGAATGAAGGAAGTCCTGGGGGCTTCCGTGGAAAAATTGACGGACGAGCAGACTGCGGCGGCCCTTAAGTCCTCTTACGGTATAAAGATCTCCAGGCGCAGCGTGAACCTGTACAGGTCCAGGACCGGCCTATGAAAAAAAACGAAGAAGACTTCCGCTCTCTGCAGCACAGCCTCTGCGATACCCTGTTCATAAACGCCCAGGAGCCCATGTTGGTGCTCGGCCTGGACCTGAAGGTGCTGCTGGTGAACAACAGCGCCCTGAAGCTGCTTGGCTGGACCGACGGCGCGCTGCACGGCAAGACCGCCGCGGAGCTGGTGCTGGAGAAGGACCTTAAGGAATTTTCCGACCTGGCGGCGCTGGCGGCCAAGGACGGCGCGGTGCGCAACTACCGCTTCTACATGCTAACCGCTTCCAAGAGCATCGTGCGCCTGTTCCTGACCGCGCAGGCGCTGAAGGACGAGGCCGGCGCCGTGAACGGTTTCTGCTTCTACCTCTCCCCGGTGTCGCCCGACGAATGGTCCGCCCTGAAGGACCCCCACGTGTTCCGCAACGCAGCCCGCAAGCTGGGCCGCCTGACCTCCATAGGCCAGCTCACCTCCATGTTCGCGCACGACATCAAGAACCCGCTGCACGTCATCCTTTCCACGTCGGAACTGCTGCGCGCGCAGGAAGGCCAGCCGGAGCAGGTGCGCACCGGCGCCGAACTGATAGAGCGCAACGCCCGCCGGGCGTCCAAGATAGTGAAGACGCTGCTGGATTTTTCGCGCAGCGGCATGTGCCGCCTGGAGCCCTACGCCGTTAACGACGCCGCCGAATACTCCCTGGGCCTCATAGACAGCGCCCTCAAGGCCGCCAAGATCGCGCTTGAAAAAGACCTTGCCGCCGCCCCTAAAGTCTTCCTGGACCCGCATTACATGCACAGCGTCGTCTACAACATGCTCAACAACGCCGCCCAGGCCCTGGCCGGCGTCAAGGATGCGCAGATAAAGGTCAGCTCGGGCTGGCTCGAAAAAGAGGGCGAGGTGTTCCTGACCATAAAGGATAACGGGCCCGGCGTGGAGCCCGCCATGCTGGAAAATCTGTTTCAGCCTTTCTTTACCACCAAGGAGAACGGGACCGGGCTGGGGCTTTACCTGGCGCGGCAGATCATGGACGAGCACGGCGGCCGCGTAGTGGTCGCCTCGCCGCCCGGAGAGGGCTTCTCCGTGAGCCTGCGCTTCAAGAAGACGGTTTGATGGGAAACATACTCATAGCCGAAGACGACGCGGACACGCGCTACGTGCTGAAGTCGGCGCTGGAAGCCGGCCGGCACGCCTGCGCCGCCGCCGCGTCCGGCGCGGAAGCCATGGCGCTGGCCGAGGCCGTTACTTTCGACGCCGTGGTGCTGGACATGGTGCTGGGCGACGCCGACGGCCTGACCGTGCTGGAGAAGCTCAAGACCGACGACCCCGGCCTGCCGGTGGTCATCCTCACCGGCCACGCCGACGTGCAGAGCGCCGTTAAGGCCATGAAGCTGGGCGCGCTGGACTACCTCATAAAACCTTTCGGCAACGAGGAACTGCTGCTCATCATAGAGAAGGCCGTGAAGGAGCGCCGGCTGCGGCGCGAGTTCGACGCCCTGCGCAGTCACGTGGCGCGGGCGCACGGCGCGGAGCCGGTGTTCGGCGCCAGCAAGGAGATCCGGAATACCGCGGCGCTGGCGGCGCAGGTGGCCGCCACCGACCTGACCGTGATACTTTCCGGCCCCTCCGGTTCCGGCAAAGAGGTCTGGGCCCGGGAGATCCACCGCCGGAGTTCCCGCGGCAACAGCCCCTTCGTGGCGCTGGACTGCGGCGCCCTGCCGGAGAACCTGGTGGAGAGCGAGCTGTTCGGCTACGAGCGCGGCGCCTTTACCGGCGCGGACCGCCGCAAGCCCGGCCTCTTCGAATCCGCTTTCGGCGGCACCCTTTTCCTCGACGAGATAGCCAACCTCACCACCGGCACGCAGGCCAAACTGCTGCGCGTGTTGGAAGAGCGCCGTATCCGCCACCTCGGCGGCAAGAAGGACATTCCCGTGGATACCCGCGTGATAGTCGCCGCCAACAAGAACCTGCCGGACTGCATAAAGGAAGGCGCCTTCCGCGAGGACCTGTATCACCGCCTGAACCAGTTCACGCTCAAGGTCCCGTCGCTTTCGGAGCGCAAGGAAGATATTCCAGCCCTGGCCGCTTTCTTTCTGAAAGAGGCGGAGAAGCTGGTGAATAAAAAAGTGGACTCCATTTCCGATTCGGCGCTGGCCGCGCTGACCGCGTACAACTGGCCAGGCAATGTACGGGAACTGAAGAACGTTATAACCAGGGCGGCCTTGCTGAGCGCCGGTGAGATACTGCCGGCCCACCTGGGGCTGGGCGGTTCCGGCCAGGAGGCTGCCCCTGCCTCTGTTCCAGGCGCGCCGGAAAGTTTCGACATGAAAGAGAACCTGCGCCAGGCACGGGCCGAGACCGAGAAGCGGCTTATCCGTGCCGCCCTGGCTGAAACAGGCGGGAATAAGTTGCGCGCGGCCAAGCTGCTTTCCATAGATCGTAAAGCCCTTTACGATAAAATAAAGACATATTCTCTGGAATAGTGTGGAATAATATCTACACTATTGTGTAGAATAAAATCCACAATGTGGATTTTATTCTACACCTCCCGTTAACAAGGATTTAACGTTTTTGTATTCTTTCCTTATCAGTACTTTACCTATAATTAATACAGAATCATGAAAGGCTACTTGGCAAAGTCGTTGCTATGTATTCTTCTTGGGAGAATTTATACATGAAAATTTCATTCCTTATTTCGAACGCCCCCGGAGGCCTTATGAAGATGCTCAAATATAACCTGGTCGCCATGGTCACGGCGCTGCTGCTGCCGGCTTTCGCCGCCGCCGCGCCGCTCATGATAAACTACCAGGGCCGCCTGGTGGATACCGCCGGCAACCCGCTCACCGGACCGCTGGAGATAACTTTTAAAATTTATAACGCCGCTGGCGCAGAACAATGGAGCGAAACTCAGAATAATATAAATCCAGACAACGGCATTTTCAGCGTCGCCCTTGGCAGTTTTACCCCGCTGTCCCCGTCTGTCTTTGATTCAGATGACCGCTACCTGGGAATCACTATTACCGGTGACTCTGAAATGGCGCCCCGTACCCGCTTGCTCTCTACGCCCTACGCTCTTTACACCGCCAACCTCGGTTCTTCCGGCACGCAGGCCCTGATATCCACAGACACCGTCATTTCCAACTCACAGCTGCGCCTCGGCAATTTCGCCTCTCTGCCCGGCAGCATAGGCGCCGGTTCAATGGTCTATCATTCCGGCCAGGTCAAATTCTGGAACGGGACTATCTGGGTGGCGCTGGAGGCCGGTGGACTTTCCCAGTGGACGGCCGGGGCCGGAACCGTGGTGCTTTTGGACGGTAGCGATAATGTCGGAGTGGGTACCGGCAGTCCAATGTATAAACTGGATGTCGCCGGCGGTATTTTCGCCAGCTCTTCCATGACCGCATCCCAGTTCTTCGGCAATGGCTCGGGTCTTACCGGCATAAGCGGAGCGCAGGTTGACCTTTCCACCGTGACCGCGGCCATCAATGAGGGCCTCGCGCCCGTGAACGCCGCGCTGTCTACCGGCGTGTACACTACCCAGTTCTACGCCGATCCGGCGTGGATAACCAGCCTGTCCAGCACCAAGATAGACCTGAGCACGGTGTCCGCCTCCGTGACTTCCATAGAGGCCGCCATCTCCACCGCGGTCTATAACGTCAACTTCTACGCCAACCCCGCCTGGATCACCAGCCTGGCTACCTCCAAGATAGACCTCTCCACCGTTACCGCAGAGATAGCCCCGTTGCAGACCGCCGCCGGCAACGCGGCGTATATAACCAATTCTTATCCCAACCCCGGCTGGATCACTAGTCTCGCTACCGCGAAGATAGACCTCTCTACCGTGACCGCGGCCATCAACGAAGGCCTCGCCCCCGTGAACGCGGCGCTGTCCACCGGCGTGTACACCACGCAGACTTACGCTGACCCCTCGTGGCTCACCAGCCTGAGCACCAGCAAGATAGACCTCTCCACCGTGTCCGCCATAATGCAGCCCATAGAGGCGGCTATTTCCACGGCCGTTTATAATGTTAATTCTTATTCCAACCCGTCTTGGATAACCAGCCTGGCCACCAGCAAGATCAACCTGAGCACGGTGACCGCGGCCATCAACGAGGGCCTCGCCCCCGTGAACGCGGCGTTGTCCACCGGCGTGTACACCACGCAGTTCTACGCCGACCCCGCCTGGCTCACCAGCCTGAGCACCAGCAAGATAGACCTCTCCACCGTGTCCGCCATAATGCAGCCCATAGAGGCCGCCATCTCCACCGCTGTATATAATGTTAATACCTATGCTGATCCTTCGTGGATCACCAGCCTGGCCACCAGCAAGATCAACCTGAGCACGGTGACCGCGGCCATCAACGAGGGCCTCGCCCCCGTGAACGCGGCGTTGTCCACCGGCGTGTACACCACGCAGTTCTACGCCGACCCGTCATGGATAACCAGCCTGGCCACGAGCAAAATAAACCTGAGCACGGTTACCACCGCTCTTTCCAACGCGGATAATCTTACCTCCGGCACTTTGGCCAGCGCCAGGCTCTCCGGTACGTATTCCAACGCGCTGACCTTCGGCTCGGCGGCCGGCGGGCCCATAACGTTCTCTACCAATGTGATCCTCTCGGCATCGCAGATGAGGGTCGGTAATTATGCCGCGGCGCCCGGTGCCGTCGGACCCGGCTCCATGTATTACGATAGCGTAGCCCAACTGCTTTACTACTCCAATAACGGCCTCAGCTGGACGGCACTGGCGGCAGGCGGCGCCAGCCCTTGGACTTCCGGTGGCGGTGCTACCACCCTGGTTACCGCCAGCGATAAAGTGGGTGTCGGCAAGGCCCCCTCTGAAAAGTTGGATGTGGCTGGTACGATAAAGTCCGATTTCGGGGTTTCAGCGGCGACGATGACCCTTTCTGATACCGGCGCTGCGGCCCTGGACGTGGCCGGCGGCATCACCGCCGGTTCCGGCAATGTGGGGATAGTGGACACCACTGGTAAAATCCCAGCTATTAGCGGCACGTACTTCGCGAGTCTCAACGGTTCGGCCTTGACTAACATAACGGCCTCCGCGATAGCCGCAGGAAATGTCACCGCCGGTAGTCTGCTGAATACCGTGATAGCCTCGTCGATAGCGGTGCAGTCCATCACGAGCGAGAACCAGATAGTGGACGGCGTCATAACGAACGCCGACATTAACGCCTCGGCGGCCATCGCCGACACCAAACTGGGGACCATCTCCAGCGCGGGCAAGGTGAACCCGGGCGCGATAGCGGCCGGTTCGCTGCTGAACACGGTGATAGCCTCGTCGATAGCCGTGCAGTCCATCACGAGCGAGAACCAGATAGTGGACGGCGTCATAATGAACGGGGACATCAACGCGTCTGCGGCCATCGCCATCAGCAAACTGGCCACCACTGGCACCCTTGGCGCCAGCGTGATGGTGTCTTCCATAGTGGTCAATTCGATAACCGACCAGAACCAGATCCTGGACGGCGTCATAACGAACGCCGACATTAACGCCTCTGCGGCCATTGCCGACACCAAGCTGGGGACCATCTCCAGCGCGGGCAAGGTGAACCCGGGCGCGATAGCGGCCGGTTCGCTGCTGAACACGGTGATAGCCTCGTCGATAGCGGTGCAGTCCATCACGAGTGAGAACCAGATAGTGGACGGCGTGATAGCCGACGCCGATATCAGCGGTTCCGCCGCTATAGCCATCAGTAAACTGGCCACCACCGGCACGCTTGGCTCCAGCGTGATGGTGTCTTCCATAGTGGTCAATTCGATAACCGACCAGAACCAGATCCTGGACGGCGTGATAACCGACGCCGATATAAACGGTTCCGCCGCCATCGCCATCAGCAAGCTGGCTACCAGCGGTACGCTGGGGGCTGATGTTGTGGCTTCCTCGGTGCCGGCCGCGAATATCGGCGTGGGCATCCTCAGTGCGGCGGTAGTGGTATCCTCCGTTGGCGTTAACGCGGTACACACCGGGGCCATCGCCGACAGCGCGGTTACCAATGCCAAGATCGATACTATGGCCGCCTCCAAGCTTACCGGGAGCCTGCCTCAGGGGCTGCTGGTGTTCGTGGACGCCGACTGCGACGCGCTTACTCCGGCCGCCGAAGGACAGTTCTGCTACGATTCCGTCAAGCACATGCTGAGCATCTCGACCAGTACGGAAGTGGGCGGATACGCGGGCATAGCCATGGACGCGCTGACCACATGGTAACGGCTGGAAGGTAGTAACTATATTATGGAGATCAAAAGGACTCGGATATCCCTGATAGCGGCAGCCGCGATCCTTTGCGGCGCGGCTTCCGCGTTCGCGGCCGGCACGCTGGAGACCAAAGCGGTCACCGGCGGGCTGGGCATTTCCAGCGGCACCGCCAAGATCATGGAATCCGTGGTGGGGGAGATCTCCGGGCCCGTAATGGTCTCGGGTTCCAAAAGGGCCCTCTCGGGCCATGCCTCCAACAGCCACAGCCCCGGCGTGCCTTACGACCTGGTAGCCACCACGCAGCCCGTGGGCGAGGGCCAGGTGCGGGTGGGCTGGACCGCGGTGGGCCGCGATGGGATGCGCGGGCAGGCAGCCAACGTGGTGGTGAAGATCGCCACTTTCCCGGTGACGTATTCCAATTATGACAGCATAGTGACCTCCCTGACGGTAACCGCCCTGAGCACGGGCACCGTCCACATCAGCACCTACTCCCACCTGGTGCCCGGCCCGCAATACTACACGGCCCTGCGCGTGCGCGACAGCGCCGGCATCTACGGCCGGCTTTCCACCGCGGCCACTTTTTACACTACGGCCATCGCCCCTGACCCGGTAACTTCGCTCCAGATCCAAACTTCCACCGGGGGCTCTTTAACGTTCTTCTGGCCTATGACCGGAGACGACGGGAATGCCGGTGATTTCAGTCCGGGGTATGTCCGCATAGACTATTCCACGAACCCGGCTCACAATTTTTCCAGCGCCACTTATATTACTCAACTCTCCACCAGTGCGCTGGCGGGGACCACTCAGTATTACTGGCTGTCGGGCCTTCCCGGCAACGTGAGTTATTACGCCAGGGTTTATATCGGTGACGACGTGACGGTCTATAGCGGCCTCGGCAACATAGCCAACCTGGTCACCATGGCCTACCCGCCCACCCCTACCGGTTTCTCCGACATGAGCAGCGACGGTTTCACGGTAGAGTACGCCGCCAACAATGCCGCCGGTACCGAGTACTTGGTGGAGATCTCAAGTTACGTCGATTTCTCTGCCCTGCATAGCTCCGGGTGGATCACCGCCTCTTCCGCGGCTTTCACGGGGCTGGACACCAACATGACCTATTACGCCCGCGGCAAGGCTAAAAACAGCTCCGGAGTGGAGACCGCAGGATACTCCGACCTCGGCGAGCTGGCACTGACGCTGAACGTGGCGCAGCCCGCGGTGCCCGTGGTCACCGGCACCGTTTCCGGGACCTCCTTCACCCTCTCCTGGAACCAGATCCTTTTCGACGTGTACGGCGGCACCACCAGCATAAAGCGCTACGAGGTCTACCGCAGCACCTCCATTTCCGGCGTGCCGGAACTGGCGGCTTCGCCGTCCAGCACCACTTTCCAGTATACCGAGGCCATAACCGGCGTGCGGTGGTACTATGTGAAATCCGTGGACCGCTACAACCTGCGCAGCGCCGCTTCGGTCTGGCTGAAGAACTCCGGCGAGCAGGCGCGCGTTGTGGCCGACGACGCCCGTGCCGCCGCCGACGTCGCCCAGGAAGTGGGCGCCGCGCTCGGCGCCTCGGGCCTGTTCCCCAGGCTGGCGCACCAGGCCCAGTACGAGAGCGGCCTGACCGTGGCCTCCTATAAGCTTTACTTCCAGACCTCCGCCGGCGACGAGCGGGTGGGCCTGGACTTCCCCGCCGACGTCACACTGACCATCCCGGTGACCCGCACCGGCACCGTATCCATCAACGCGGTGAACCCGGCGGCTTCCTATACCGCTTACGACTACGCCGTGTACTACTTCAACGGCGTGGAGGACGTGCGCATAGGCGGCACCGTGGACCCCGCCAGCGGCACCATCTCTGTGCTCACCCGCAAGACCGGCGTCTTCAAGGTCAAGCAGGTGATCCGGCCCCAGAGCTTCCGCATCACGCAGACCGTGCCGCGTAAGATCTTCACCCCTAACGGCGACGGGATCTGGGACGAATTCAATATCCTCTACGAGAATCCCGAAGGCCTGGAGATCTCCGGCGCCAAGATCTACGACCTCTCCGGGGCCGAAGTGGCCTCGCTGCGGCCCGGCAATTACAACTCCGAGGCTTCGCTGGCCTGGGACGGGCGGAAGTCCGGAGGCAAGGCCCCGGCCGGCATCTACATCTACCAGTTCAAGGCAGGGGACAAGATCCACAACGGGACGGTGGTGCTGGCCAGGTAAAGGTCGGACGCCCGTCTCTCGTGCCGGGCGGCATAATTAGGTAATATTTATGAAACAGGCGGAAGGTAGAATAGTAACTGTGATAAAAGCGCTAGCGGTGCTGCTTTCCGTTATGTCATTTGCGTCTATGAACAGCTACGCCTTGTTTACAGATTCCGCCTGCGGAGCCCGGGCCACGGCCATGGGCGGCGCTTTCACGGCCGTTCCCGGCGGCGCCGAAGCCATGTGCTCCAACCCCGCCTCCCTGCTGGAGACCTCCTCGCCCGAGCTGACCGCCGTTTACGGGCGCCTCTATTCCGGCCTCACCGACGACTCCAAGATCGGCCAGGGCTATTTCGGCTTCGCTGGCCCCGTTAAGCGCTACCTGCCCGGCGCGGCCGGCTTCTCCTGGAACGACACCCGCCTGAGCGAGGCCTATTCCGAAACCACTTTCTCCGTCAGCTACGCCACCGCGGTCTACCGCGGGGTCGGCGCCGGCGTCACCCTTAAATACCTGCGCCGGGCCTACGTTTCCGACGGCTACACCGAGCTGGACCCCGTGTTCAGCGGCGGTTATTCCAAGTCCGGCTTCGGCGCGGACCTGGGCTTTTTCTACCGGCCGCAGCCCCGCTACGCGCTGGGCCTGGCCTTCAAGAACATCAACAAGCCCGACATGGGCCTGGCCGACGCCGACCGCCTGCCCATGGAGATCCGCGCCGGCGCGTCCTACGTGATGCGCACCAGCCTCCTGGGCCTGGACGCCTCTTTCGCCGGGTCCGACTACACCGTGGCGGCCGGGGCCGAGTATTCTTTCCAGCGCCGCTACGCCCTGCGCATGGGCCTGGCCGCCGGCAACGATTCCCGCCGCAACATCAACCTGGGCCTCGGCGGCCGCTTCGGTCTGGCCGAGTTCGACTATTCTTTCAGCCTGCCCATAGGCGGCATCTCCGGCACCATGGGCTCGCACCGGCTCGCCTTCTCTTTCCGCTTCGGGCCCGAGGCCGACGTGTTCGCCGTTTCCGAAGCCGCCGAGCTGCGCAAGGCCCAGGAGCGGGCCGCCCTGCAGGAGGAGAAGATCCGCGCCCTCGAGCAGCGCCTGGGGACCGGTTCCCCGGCCGCCGCCGCTCCCGCGCAGCCGGATATCCTCAAGCAGATAGAACAGCTTAAGACCGAGCTCGAGAAGTCGCGCACCCAGATAGAGGCCGCCAAGGCCCGCCCTGAGGCCAAACCCGCCGTTAAGCCGGCCCCGGCCAAGCCCCAGCCCGCGTCCCGCAGGTCCTACGTGGTCAGGGACGGCGACACGCTCGAAAGCATAGCCAACGCCGTGTACGGCGACCCCGAGCGCTGGCCGGAGATCTACCGCGCCAACACCGGCGTGGTGGGCCGCGGCGGCGAGGTCAAGCCCGGCCAGGTGCTCAGGCTGCCCTGACGCCGGCACAGAGGCGCGGCCGAGGGCCGCGAAAAGATATGAACGAGAAATTCGACGAAGCTTCACTGAACGAGCAGGCGATCAACGACGTTGAGACCGCCCGCCTCGCGCTGCGCTGGGCGCTGGACAAGATCCGCGGCCTCCACGAGGAGGACCTCAAGACCCGCCAGAACCTGCAGGAGAAGTCCAGCCAGGTCACTTTCCTGGAGAACCAGCTTAAGGCCAAGAACTCCGAGATAGAGCGCGGCACCCGCGTGCACGAAGAGGAGATGAAGTCCCGCCAGGATTCCCTGGAGTACCAGTTCCGCTCGCGCCTGGAGCGCCTGACCGAACGCGAGAAGGAACTTGAAGACAAGATCTCCAAGAGCGAAGAGCTGCTCAAGCAGAAGGAGCTCCGGCTTCAGGACGATTACCAGAAGAAATCCGAGGAGCTGCGCGGCCGCTGGTCGCAGGTGGAGGGGGAACTGTGGCAGCTGCGCCAGGAGCAGCTGGCCAAGCAGCAGGAATTTGAACGCGTTTACGGCAGCCGCCTGGAGGCCGAGAAGAAACGCCTCTCCGACGAGCTGGCCTCCCAGAAGGCCTCCATCGAGCAGACCTACCAGAACAAGGTGGAAGAGCTGGAGAAGCGCGAGCGCGCCACCGGCGACGAGCTGCGCAAGCAGGAAGCCGTCCTGAAGTGGGCCAAGGACAGCTGGCAGAAGGACACCGAGGACCGCGAGCGCGGCCTCAAGCAGAAAGAGCTGGAGATCGACAAGAAGGTCCTGGAGAAGAACCAGGAGATCGACGATTACAAGGTGAAGGTCTCGCTGCTGGAAAAGCAGCTGGCCGACCTGCCCGAGGCCGTCAGGCGCCGCGACGAGGACCTCTCGCGCTACAAGGACGCCATGGCGAGCCTGGAGGGCGTCATAAAGACCCTGGAGTCGGAAAAGAAGAACCAGGGCTCCGATTACGAATCCCGCCTGGCCCGCATGAGCGAAGCGCTGGAGGCCGAGAAGAACCGCTATAAGGAAATGGAGGTGGAGATCCCCAAGCGCCTCAAGATAGCGGTGGAGCACGAGCGCAACCGTTTCGCGGAGAAGCTGCAGGAAGCCGAACGCAACTACCGCGAAGACATGGGCAAGCGCCAGGACGAGATAGACTACCTGCAGCGCAACCTGCGCACTTTCGAGGAAACCATCAAGACCCTCCAGTCCGAGCGGGACTCTTTCTCGCACAAGGTGGAGCAGACCCAGAACCAGTACAACGTCAAGCTGGAGGAATTCTCCTTCCGCGAGAAGCAGCTGCAGTCCGAATACGACGTGCGCCTCAAGGTGGAGATGGAGAAGCACACCGCCACGCTGCGCACCGAGATCGAGACCGCCGGCCGCATCTACGAGGACAGCCTGCGCCTGAAGGTGGAGGAGATCTCCCACCTGCGCCGCGAGGTGGAGGACCTTTCCAAGGACAAGAACTCTTTCAAGGAACAGCTGGCCGTGCTGCGCCGGGAGCTGGAAGTGGCGGAGGAGCGCTTCCAGGCGGAGCAGACTTCCCTGCGGGCCCGCATGAAGGCGGAAGCCGACCACAAACTTTCCGAAGAGGCCATGCAGTGGGAGAAGCGCCTTTCCGCCGAGAAGCAGCGGTCCTCCCAGGAACTGGAGGGCCGCGGCCTGGAATTCACCACCGAGCTGGGCCGCAAGGACGAGGAGCTTAACGAGCTCCGCCTGCTGCTGCAGAAAGCCGGCGAGGAGATGAAGATGGTGCGGCAGAAGGCCTCCGAGGAACTCAAGGCCGCCGTGGCCGAAGAGCGAGCCCGGGGCGCGGCCGTGGCCGCCGACAAGGTGTCCTCCTACGAGGACGCCCTGAAAGCGCGCGACGCCAAGGTCCACGAACTTTCCCGCGCCATGGAGACTTCCCGGGTGGAGCGCGAAGAATTCCTCATGCACGAGCGTGAGCGCCTGCAGCGGCTCTACGCCGAAAAAGAGCGGGCCCTCGACGAGGAAGCGTCGGCCCGGGAGGCCGAACTGCTCCGGGTCAAGGAACAGCTTTCCAAGTCGGCCGCCGAGCGCGACGCCGCCGTGAAGATGCACCAGGAGCAGGAGGAGAATTACCGCCGGACCCTGGAGGATTTCCGCGGCAAGCTTTCCGAGGCGCTCTCCAAGTTCGAGCACCTGCAGAAGATCTCCGAGGACCGCCAGGCCATGATAGCTTCGCTGCAGGCGGAGAACGCCGCCATGGTCGGCCGGATCGGGGCCAAGGAAAAGGAACTGCGGGACGTGCGCACGGAGCACTCCGAATACAAGACCACCTTCGAATCGGAACTGCAGGAAGGCGACCGCAAGTATACCGACGCTATGCAGAAGCTGCGCCTCTCCGAGGAGCAGCGCGCCGCCAAGGACAAGCAGATCGAGCAGTTCAAGCGCGAGGGCGATTTCTGGCGCCTGGAGATAGCGCGCAAGGAAGAGGAAAAGACCGCCCTGGAAAAGGAGCGCGCCAAACAGCTGGCCGACCTCAAGGACGCGCTGAACGCCAAGGACGTGGCCCTGTCGCAGCTCCAGGCCAAGTGCGACACCGTCGCCCGCAGCGAGGAGCGCCTGCGCGCCTACCTTGAAGAAGAGAAAACCCAGCGCGCGCTGGCCGAGGTGAAGGCCGAAGAGGCCGCCGCGGACGCCGCGAAGAAGGCGGAGGAGTCCGAGAAGACCCGCCAGCTCGTGGAGCAGCTCAAAGAAAAAATGAAGCTATGGAAGACCAAGTAAGCCATCTCAGCGAACTGGAGGGGCTGAACTCCGAACTGGACGGCTTCCTCGCCGAGCTCAAGGGCCGCGAGGAAGTGTATTCGGTGAGGGTCGGCGACCTGCAGGCGCAGCTGGACGCGGCGAGGGCGCAGGCGAAGCCGGCTTCAGCCCGCCTGAGCGCCCAGGAGACCACGCTTTCCGCGGCCCTCCAGGAGGCCAAGTCTTCGCTGATAACCGAGATCTCGAAGGCGGCGGACCTGATGAGCGAGCGCGACTCGCTTGCCGCCAAGCTGGAGTCCGTTTCCCGCCTGCTGGACGAGGAGAAGGCCCGGTCTTCCGAAAAAGAGCTTTTTATCAAGAGTTCGCGTTCCGCCCTGAAGGACAAGGAGGCGGAATCCGACAAGATCTGGCGCGCCATGGAGGAGCTCAAGGCCGAGCTCACCGCCGAGCGCGCCGGAGTGGCGGAGCGCGAGGCCAGGATCCAGCGCTTCGTGAAGTCCCAGGAAGCCCTGGAACAGAAGCTGGCCCAAAGCGCCCGCGACGCCGCGCGTTCCGAGGAGGGGTTCCTCCTCAAGATCGACCTGGTAAAAAAAGAACTGAAGGAACAGGCCGAGCGGACCGCCGCCGTGGAGCGCTCCCTGGCCGCCGCCAGTTCCAGGCTGGATGAGGCCCTGGAGGAAGTCGCCCACAAGGAGCGCATGCTAGCCGAGGCGCGCACCGCCCTGGCCGAGAAAGAGGCCATGCTGAAGGGCGCAGGCGCCAAGATCCGCGAACTGGTCTCCGAGGCGGAGGCCCTGCGCTCCGGCCGCAGCCGCGGCTCGGAGGAACTCGGCCGCGGCATAGCCGCGTCCCTTACCGCGCGGGTGCAGGAGCTGGAGGAGGCCCTCGCCGAGAACTCCGCCGAACATCTCGACCGTTTCCGCAGATCCCAGACCGCCCTTAGCGACGCCCAGGCGGCGCTGCGCAAGAAGGAGGAGGAGAACGCCTCCCTGCGCGCCAAAGAAGAGTCTTTCCAGAAGCAGGTGCAGGAAGCCGAAGAGAAGTGGAAGTTCGCCTCCATGCAGCTTCACAACGCCGTGGCCAAGCTGCGCGCCGCGGAGAACTCCGCCGAGATCTCCGAAGGCCGCATGAAGACGCTGGAGGCCGAGTGCGAAAGGCTGCGCGCCGCCGCCATGAAGGCGGAGGCCGCGGCATCCTCGCTCGCGTCCCAGGAAGCCCGGGCCAGGGACGGGGAGGCCGCGGGCCTTTTCTCCGCGCTGGAGGAGCAGGCGGCCAAGTATACCGAACTTTTAAAGAAGTACGACGCCCTGGCGCTGGCCAATGAGGCCGCCGGCCTGGAAAAGAACGCCGCCAGGGCCGAGGCCGACGCCCTGCGCGCCCGCCTGGACGCGGCGGAGGCGGAGGCCGCGGGCGCGGCCGAGGCGGAGAAGGCGCGCTTCGCGAAGCTTTCCGAACGGGTGCACAACGCCGACGCGATGCTCAAAAAGAAGGAATTCGAGCTCGACGAGGCCAAGGCGGCGCTCTCCGGCATAGAGCAGGAGTGCGAACTCCTGCGCAGGAGCCGGGTCTCGCTCGGCCAGAAATACGCCGCCGAGATAGAGGCCGAGAACGAAATGATCCGCCGGGCCCAGGAAAAGGTGGTCGAGCGCGATTCCGTCATTTCGCGCCTGACTTCCGAGGAGGAGGCCCTCCGCGAGGAGGCGGCCGCTCTCAAGAAGGAAAAAGAGAACCTGCTTTCCCTCGTCCGCAAAAGATCCGTCCCCGAAGGTTCCGCGAAGATCTCCGAGACCGAGAGCCTGCTGGCCGAGAAGGAAAAGCGCATGCTGGACCTCCGCCTGGAGCTGGAGCGGACCAAGGCCGAGAAAGCCGACCTGGAGGGCCGGGAGAGCAAGCTGCGCGAGGAACTCCGCGCCAAGCCCTACCGGGCGATGCTGCGCGAAGCCGAGGAAAAGCTGGCCATCAAGGAAAAGATGCTGGCCGAGCTGGGCTCGCGCATGCAGAAGCTCGGCGGGGATTTCGAGGAGCTCAAAAAACGCGGCCAGGCGCCGGGCGGCCCCGGCTATCTGCCCGATTTCGAGGAACTGGTGGCCGGCGTGGCGCACCAGATCGCCAATTCCATCAGCATCATCCGCAGCCACGCGGAGTTCTGCGTCGATTCGCCGGACGCGGAAGGGGCCCGGGAGTCCCTGCGCGTGATAGTGCGCAACATCGTGGCCCTGCAGAAAAAGATAGATACCATCATGAACTTCTCCAGGCCGGTCATCCCGCAGCGCTCCCCGGAGCGCCTGGAGGCCGTGGCCAGGGAGGTGTTGGAGTCCCTGCGCGTTTCCGGGCGGCTGGGCAAGGCTTCCGTGCGCGTACAGGCCGAAGACAAACTGCAGGCCATCAGCGTGGACCGGGTGCGCCTGGCCGCGGCCCTGGAACAGCTCCTGGTCAACGCCGTCGAGGCCATGCCGAAGGGCGGGGAGATAAACTTGAGGGTTTCCTCCTCCAACGGGAGGCAGCTGTTGGAGATAAAGGACCCGGGCGAAGGCGTGGAGAAGAAGAACCTGGCCGCTATTTTTCACCCGTTCTTCACCACCCGCCCCGGCAAGATGGGCCTGGGGCTCACGCTGGCCCGCAACGTGGCCAGGGCCCACGGCGGCAACCTGGAACTTTTCAGCGAACCGGGCCGCGGCGTCAGGGCGGTCCTGACGCTGCCAGAGGTCTAAAGAGCTATGTCACGCATCCTGATAGTCGACGACGAGCCGGACATGCGCCTTGCGGTGCGCAATGTCCTGCGGCTGCGCGGTTACGACATCCTCGAAGCCGGGGACGGCCCTGCCGCTTTGGAGCTGGCGAAGGAGAGCCGGCCCGACCTCGTCCTGCTCGACATGCGTCTGCCGGGCATGGACGGCATCGAGGTGCTCGCGGCCCTTAAGAAGATCGACGACACGCTGCCCGTGGTCATGATCACCGGCTACGGCCATATCCAGTCGGCCGTGGACGTGATGAAGCTCGGGGCCAGCGAGTACCTGCAGAAACCTTTCGAGAACGCCCAGCTGGTGGAGACCGTGAAGCGGTTCGCCCATAGCGTGCCGCCTCCCAAACGCTCTTACGCGGTGCCAGTGCGGGAGCAGGAGAAGCCCGCGCCGGTGCGGTTCGGCGTTCCTCCCGCCGCGGCGCCGGCCGCAGCGCCCCGCCGCCGCCCGGTGGCGGCCGCGCTGATCGCCGGCGTAATTCTGGCCGCGGGCCTGTTCTACGCCTACGTGGCCAATTCCCGCAACGCCTATTACCGCGAGTACCAGGGCGCCGCCGGCAATATTTCCGCGATGCTCTGGAGGGGGGACAAGCTCGTGGCCGGCGACTGGTTGTCCCGCGCGGTCTTCGTTTATTCCACCGGCCCGGACGGGCTCAGGTTGGAGCAATCCTTCCCGCTGGAAAAGACCCATATCAGCGGCCTGGCTGCGGCCGGAGACACCCTCTACGTGGCCGACGCCTGGCGGAAAGTGATAGAAGCCCGCCAGATAACCGAGGGCCTGCCGCTGCTCAAGGTCTTCCCGATGCCGGGCAAGGTGTCAGCGCTGTTCTACGACGGCGAGTACCTGTGGACCTGCGACGCGGACGGCAACGCCGTGCTCAGGCGGCCGGATTCCGAACTTACCCCCGCGGTCTCTTTCCGGCTGCCGGAAAAACCGGACCAGCTCTTCCGCGACGGCAAATACCTGTGGACCGCGGTCTCTTCCACCGGCCTGGTGTACAGGCACAAGCTCGACAGCGGGCTCACGCCGGACGGGACCTTCTCGCTGAAAACCCTGCGGGCCGGTTATCCGCTCTCCGCTTTCGCCTGGCGCGGCGGCCGGCTGTGGCTGGCCAGGGACGGCCTCCCGGTACTGACCGAGGCGGGCCGCGCCGAACTGGTCCGGCAGGATTAGGCCGGAGCCGGACAAAAAAAGAACCCCGCCGGAGCGGGGTTCTTTTTTTGTCCCACTGCGGGAACTTAGTCTATGAGCTCGTTGCAGTTCGCGCCGCCGCCGGGGCAGGCCGCGATGGTGACAGATGGCTTGTCCGGGACGTTGACGTTGAGCGAGTAGTTGCCGTAGCGGGCGGCCACGCTGGAACTGTTGGTGTGGCGGGTGAGCGTCAGCACGTAGCAGGGGCCGCTGGCGCAGGTGCCCGCGGACGCCGACGCGCCGTAGAACTTGGAGGGGATGGAGGAGGCGGTCATGCCGGCGTAGGAGATGTCGAGCCGGGTGAAGTCCTGGGTGTAGTTGCCGCCGCGGGCCAGGAACCTTTCCTGGGCCGATTTCACGCTGGAGATTATGGACATGGCCTCGGAAACGCGGGCCTTTTCCACGACCTTGAAGTACTGCGGGATGGCTATGGAAGCCAGGATGCCGATGATGAGCACGACCACCAGCAGTTCGATGAGCGTGAAACCTTTTCTGTTGATTTTCATGTAGTCCTTTTACTGAAGTTTTTTAGGCCGGCGCCGATCATGGGTTTAGTCTATGAGTTCGTTGCAGTTCGCGCCGCCGCCGGGGCAGGCCGCTATGGTGACAGCGGGCTTGTCCGGGACGTTGACGTTGAGCGAGTAGTTGCCGTAGCGGGCGGCCACGCTGGAACTGTTGGTGTGGCGGGTGAGCGTCAGCACGTAGCAGGGGCCGCTCGCGCAACTGCCGGCGGACGCCGACGCGCCGTAGAACTTGGAGGGGATGGAGGAGGCGGTCATGCCGGCGTAGGAAATGTCGAGCCGGGTGAAGTCCTGGGTGTAGCTGCCGCCGCGGGCCAGGAACCTTTCCTGGGCCGATTTCACGCTGGAAATGATGGACATGGCCTCGGAAACGCGGGCCTTTTCCACGACCTTAAAGTACTGCGGGATGGCTATGGAGGCCAGGATACCGATGATAAGCACGACCACGAGCAGCTCTATGAGCGTGAAGCCTTTCTTGTTCTTCGTCATTTTTTAACTACCCCCTTTCTCAAGGTTCAAGAGTGTGCGCCCGGCGCGATTCGAACGCGCGGCCACCCGCTTAAAAGGCGGATGCTCTACCACTGAGCTACGGGCGCTTTTAATGACCGCGATTTTATTATACAAAATAATCGCAAAGGCGCAACCGCGGCCGCCCGCCGGGGTCAACACCCGGCCGCAAATTTAGTAATATAACCGGCATGGCGGTGAGAAAGACATACAAGGTCCGTGTGCGCGGCAAGGTCCGCAACAAGATCCTGCGCCGCGGCGGCGTCGCCGCCGGGGTCGCGGCCGGCCTGCTGGTCTCGGTCTGGCTGTTTAACTCCGCCGTCAAGGGCTCCGGGAGGTTCATAGAGAACCGCCTGCTGTTCAGGCCCGAAGCTTTCGAGGTGAGTTCCGCCCCCGCGGAGGCCCTGGCCGCCATAAAGGAAAAGGTTTCGGCCGCGGTGGGCAAGCCCCTTACCGCCGGCCGTGCGGCGGAGCTGGCCGCGGAGATCAGGCGCCAGCACCCGGGCCTGGCTTCGGTCCGCGTCTCCCGCAATTTTTTCACCGGCAAGGCCGCCGTGACCGCCGAGCCCGAAGAGGCCGTGGCCCCGGTGCTGCTCAACGGCGCCACCGCCTACCTGGGAGTGACCGGGCGGTTCATGCCTGAAACGCTTTCCGGCCCCGCCGCGGCGGGGTTCGTCACCGAGGTGCGCTGGCCGGCCAGGGAGGCGCCGGCCCTGGCCGCTTTCCTGCGAGAGATAGGGCCGCTGGTGCCGCTCTTCTATTCGCGGCCGCGCCTGCTGGAGTGCCCGGGGCGCGACTGGGCCTGCCGGTTCAGCCTGGAGGACGGTTCCACGGTGCTCTGGGGCGGATTTGAATTCACCCGTCTAAAAATATTAAGATTGAACGAAGTAGCCCAGGACGCGGCCCTGAAAAAAACCGCGCCTTTCCGGGTGGACATGCGGTATTTCAAGGAAGGGAAAATTTTCGTTTCCTCGGTAAAATAGCGGCGACTATCCTTCGGCCGTTCCCGGGCGCCGCCGCCTTACTTCTGGAGCTTTCACTATGGGAAAATCTGAGATCATCGCCGGGCTTGATATGGGGTCCAGCAGGGTGACCTGCGTCATCGCCGAGCGCGACGACGAGCACAACAAGATCCGCGTGCTGGCCGGAGCCTCCGCGCCCTGCAAAGGCCTCAAGGGCGGCGTCGTCGTCAATATCGAGGAGACCGCGCGGGCCATCGAGCACGTGATGGACGCGGCCGAGAGCAAGGCCAACGAGGTCGTAGGGGAAGTTTACCTCGGCGTACGCGGCTCCCACATCCAGGCATTCGACAACAAGGGCGGCTACAATATCGCCCGCACCGACAAAGAGATCACCAGCGAGGACGTCTCCAGCGTCATAGAGAACGCCAAGACCGTGCCGCTCTCGTCCGACCGCGAGATCCTGCACGTGATCCCGCAGGGCTTTTCCCTGGACCGCCAGCGCGGCGTTCCCAACCCCATAGGCATGGAAGGCTCGCTGCTCGAAGTGGGCGTGCACATAGTCACGGCTTCCAGCCCCATCATCAATAACCTCATGAAGTCCGTTTCCAAAGGCGGCTTCCGCGTGGTGGACACCATCTACACCCTGCTCGCCGTCGGCGAGCTGGTGGTCTCCGAGGAAGAGAAGGACCTGGGCTGCCTGCTGATAGATTCCGGCGGCCAGACCACCTCCATCGGCATCTACTCCGAGGGCAGCATCCATTTTTCCCGCGAGATAGCCGTGGGCGGCGACCATATCACCCGTGACATCGCCTACGGGCTCGGCACCACCATGGCGGCGGCGCAGGAGATCAAGGAGAAGTACGGCGCCGTGTTCTCCAACATGCTCGAGGACGACAAGACCATCAACATCACCAAACTCGACGCCAGGACCAGGAAGGAAGTGAAGCCGCGCGAACTGCTGGACTTCATCCAGCCGCGGGCCGAGGAAATTTTCGAGAAGATCAACCAGGCCGTGCAGGGCTCCAACTACGCGGAGCTGCCCGGCGGCGCCATCCTGACCGGCGGCGCGGCCCTGCTCAAGGGCATGCCCGAGGCCGCGGAACAGCTGCTGGACCTCAGCCAGGCCCGCCTGGGCCTGCCGGCGCAGGAACTGCTGCAGTGCCCCGAGGAGTACATGACGCAGCCTTTCCTCGGCGCGGTCGCGCTGGTCTGCTACCCGCACCTGAAAGCCTGGAATACCGACGTGCAGGGCCCGGCCCGCGGCGGTTCCGTGGAGAAGAAGGTGTGGCGCTGGCTCAAGGACCTGTTCTAAGGACCACTAATGTCAGACACGCGCATACGCTACAACAACGATTTTCAGGACCGCGAAGCGGTCATCAAGGTCATCGGCGTGGGCGGCGGCGGCGGCAACGCCGTCAACCGCATGGTGGAGGCCGACATCCGCCTGGTGGAGTTCGTGGCCGTCAATACCGACGCGCAGGACCTGCGCCGCAGCAAGGCCCCCAACCGCATCCAGATCGGCGAGAACCTGACCAAGGGCCTCGGCGTGGGCGGCGACCCGGCCAAGGGCAAGGACGCCGCGCTCGAATCCTACGAGCTGGTGAAAGAGGCCGTGGCCGACGTGGACCTGATTTTCGTGACGGCGGGCATGGGCGGCGGCACCGGCACCGGCGCGGCACCCGTGGTGGCCCAGACCGCCAAGGAGACCAACCCCAACGCCCTCGTGATCGGCGTGGTGACCCGCCCGTTCGGCTTCGAGGGAAAGGCCCGCTCCGACCAGGCCCAGGCCGGCATCCACGAGCTGCGCAAGCACGCCGACTGCCTGCTCGTCATCCCCAACGACCGCATCCTTTCCGTGGTGGGGCGCGACACCTCCAGCGAGGACGCCTACCGCAAGGCCGACGACGTGCTGCGCCAGGCCATTCAGGGCATTTCCGACGTGATCACCAAGGCCGGGTCCATCAACGTGGACTTCCAGGACGTCAAGAAGATCATGACCAAGTCCGGCGAGGCGCTCATAGGCATAGGCCGCGCCGCCGGCCCGGACCGCCACATGGAAGCGGCCAAAGAGGCCGTGAACTCCCCGATGCTCGAGAACGCCGTGATAGACGGGGCCAAGGGTATCCTGGTGAACTTCACCAGCTCCCGCGACATCAAGCTGGTGGAGCTGGACGAGGCGATGGAGTACATCATAAAGCACGCCAATCCCGAGGTCTTCATAAAGTACGGCCAGGCTTTCGACGAATCGCTGGGCGACGAACTCAAGATCACGGTGATCGCCACCGGGTTCCCGTCCAAGCGCGGCGAACTCGCCGGCGACCTGGCGCGCCTGCGCGGCATCGGCCGCAACAGGCCCCGGCGCCTGGAGGACGATTTCCTGCCCGAGGGCCCGGCCTCGTCGGGCGGACGGGACGAAGACGTGGAAAAACCCGCGTACCTGCGCAGGCAGAGCGGCTCGCGCCGCCTGAAGTGAATTACGGGGGGGAACTATGGCCATTAATCTCAATCTCCTGCTGAAAGTGATGGTGCAGAACAAGGCTTCGGACACCCACATCCGCGGCGACTCGCAGGTCTTCCTGCGCATCAACGGCAACATCACGCCCATCAACTCCTCGAACATGACCGAGAAGGAAGTCCAGGAGATGATGGCCCCGCTGCTGACCGGGCGCCTCAAGAAGATCTTCGAGGAAAAGCACGAGGTGGACTTCTCCTTCGAAGGCGGGGAACTCGGCCGCTTCCGCTTCAACGTTTTTCTGCACAAGGGCAAGACCGGCGTGGCCATCCGCCACATCCCGCTGAAGATCCCCACCTTCGAAGAACTGCGCCTGCCGCAGGATTCCATCAAGAAGATCCTCACCAACGAGCGCGGCCTGGTGCTGGTCACCGGCATCACCGGCTCCGGCAAGACCTCCACGCTTGCCGCGATGATAGAGTACCTGAACCAGACCTGGGACGCCCATATCATCACCATCGAGGATCCCATCGAATTCTCCTTCACCGAGAAGAAGTGCCTCATCAGCCAGCGCGAGCTCGGCGCCGACACCACCAGCTTCGTGGACGCGCTGCGCGCGGCCATGCGCCAGGACCCCGACATCATCCTGGTGGGCGAAATGCGCGACCTGGAGACCGTTTCCGCCGCCATCACGGCCGCCGAGACCGGCCACCTGGTGTTCGGCACGCTGCACACCATGAACGCGGTGCAGACGCTCTCGCGCATCATCGACCTCTTCCCGCCGCACCAGCAGGGCCAGGTGCGCATGCAGCTTTCCGAAAGCCTGCGCGCCATAATTTCCCAGCGCCTGCTGCCCTGCTCCAAGGGCGGCCGCCTGCCGGCCGTGGAGATACTGACCGCCACGGCGCACGTGAAGAAAATGATAGCGGAGAACACCCTGGACGCCGTTACCCAGGCCATCGCCAAGGGCGGCTTCTACGGCATGCAGACCTTCAACCAGTCCCTGGTGAAGATGCACAAGGACGGGCTGGCGAAGCTGGAAGACATCCTGCAGGCCGCCTCCAACCCCGACGACGTGCTGCTGGCGATCAAGGGCATAGAGCAGGAGATAGAGCCCGGCCGGACCAAGTAGCGGCCGGACAAGATTCGGATCTCGGTACACAAAGGAAGGTATTTATGTTCGCTGAAGGCTATATCGGCATAGCGGGTATCATAGGCGTCGGGAAATCCACGCTTACCATGGAACTGGCCAAGGCGCTCAACTTCGAGCCCGTGCTCGAAGAGGTGGGCGGCAATCCCTACCTGGAGAGCTTCTACGGCGACATGAAGAAGTTCGGCACCATCATGCAGGTCTGGCTGCTCAACCACCGCTTCCGCCAGCACCGCGAGTTCGTCAGCCGCATCAGCCTGGGCAAGATTCGCGGCGTGGTGCAGGACCGCACCATCTGGGAAGACACCATTTTCGCGCGCATGCTCAATAAACACCCCGACAAGATCATCTCGGACATGGACTACAACACCTACCTGGACCTGTTCGACAACATGGTCCTGCGCGAGCTGGTGTTCCCGCAGCTGCTGATCTTCCTCGACTGCCGCGTCGAGACCTCCATTGCCCGCATCAAATCCCGCGGCCGCAACATGGAGAAAGCCATAGATCCGGCTTATCTCAAGAGCCTGCAGGAGAACTACTACGAGTTCATCGAGGAAATGGAAGACGCCGGCGTGCGCATCCTGCGCCTGAACTGGGAGACCTACCAGCCCATCAGCGAGGTGGTGCGCCTGGTGCACGAGTATTCCCTCAAGCCCTCCCATTTCACCAAGTGGGTGCGGCCGCTGCGCAAGATGGGCATCGACAATAAGGCCAACCTGCCCAATAAGCCCGCCCTGGTAAAATGAAGCGACCGAAGGGCATAGTCATAGCCATAGACGGCCCCGCCGGGGTCGGCAAATCCACCGTCGGCAAGCTCGTCGCCGCGAAGGTGGGCTACAGTTTCGTCAGCACCGGCAAGATGTACCGGGCCCTCGCCTGGAAGGCGCTGGAGACGGGGGGGGACCTGGAGAACGACGCCGCCCTGGTGGCGCTGGCCCGCGGCCTGAAGTGGGAGTTCCCCAAAGGCGCCGGCCCCGAGGCCGACGTCTCGCTGGACGGCCGCCGCCTCGACCGTGAACTTTCCGAAGAGCGCGTCAGCAAGGCTTCCTCCGGCATCGCCCGCCTCGCCGGCGTGCGGCTCTTCATGAAGGACATGCAGCGCCAGGCCGGACTCGCCGGCGGCGTGGTCATGGAAGGCCGCGACATCGGTTCCAACGTTTTCCCCGACGCCGAGCTCAAGGTCTATCTCGACGCCTCGCCGCAGGCCCGGGCCGAGCGCCGCGTGGCCCAGCTGAAGTCGCTCGGCATGCCGGCCGATTACGACGAGATCCTGGACTTCATAATCAAGCGCGACGCCCAGGATTCCGGGCGCAAGAACAACCCGCTCGTGAAGGCCCCCGGCGCGCATTATATAGATTCCACCGTGATGCCGCGGGAAAAAGTGGTGGAGTCCATAGTCGAACTTTTCGAACGGTCCCGCGCCGATAAAGCCTGATGCCCCCCGCCTCGCCCCACGAAGAAAGACCCCTGCTGCTGCTGTTCGTCTACGCCTTTTTCCGCGCCTTTTTCCGCCTCTTCAACCGCATCGAGGTGATCGGCCTGGAGAAGCTGCCTCCCGACGGGCCGCTCATAGTGGCCAGCAACCATCTCTCCAACGCCGATCCGCCCGCCCTGCTGTCCCACGTGGCCCTGGTCCGGCTGCCAAACGTCATCGCCAAGCGCGAGCTTTTCGATATCTGGCCGGTGGGCTATTTCCTGAAGAGCTGGGGCGCCATCCCCGTGGACCGGGCGCGGGAAGGGGGAGACCTGGGGGCGCTGCGCGGCTGCCTCACCGCCCTCAAGCGCGGCGGCTGCCTGGGCATCTTCCCCGAGGGGACCCGGGCCAAGGGCCGGGTGCTCAAGCCCAAGGCCGGCGTGGCGCTGCTGGCGCACAAGTCGGGGGCGCCGGTGCTCTGCGTGCGCATTTTTAACAGCGAAAACTTCTTAAAATTAGGTAAAATAACTATTAAATACGGCGGTATCAGGCGCTTCGAGCCTCCCGCGGACGGCGACCTGAAAGCCGCGTATGCCCGTTTTTCCGAAACTATCATGTCGGATATTTTTTCGATAACAGAGGAGCAGTAGCCCCATGGAAATCAACGAGACCCCGCACAAAGCAGAGCAGGACGGCGAGCTGAAGCCGGCCGCTCCCGGCGCCGACGAGGAAATGTCGATGGCCGACCTCCTGAAGGCGGAGGCCGCGGTCTCTGAAAAGATCTACTCCCGGGACGTGGTCACCGTGAAGGTGGTCCAGGTCACCGCCGAGCTGGTGCTGGTGGACATCGGCGAGAAGAAGGAAGGCGCCATCCCGCTGGCCGACTTCCAGGACGAGAAGACCCCCGAGGCCGGCGAGCAGGTGCAGGCCGTGCTGGAGAAGAAGGGCGGCGAGGGCCGCTATACCATGCTTTCCCACCGCCGCGCCCGCGAGCGCGCCGCCTGGGAGCTCACCAAGAAACTTTTCGAGGCGAAGGAACGGGTGAAGGGCAAGGTGGCCGAGATCGTGAAAGGCGGCTACATCGTCGATATTTCCGGCATGCGCGCCTTCATGCCGCTGTCGCTGTCCGAACTGGGCGGCGCACACAAGCATTACCTGCCGCTCAACGCCAAGATCAAGTTCTACATCACCGACTTCAACGAGAAGGACCGCAAGGTGGTGGTCTCACGCCGCCAGGTGCTCGAGGAAGACGAAAAGCAGCGCCGCGGCGAAGTGCTCACCGAGATCGCCCCCGGCCGCATCGTGCGCGGCGTGGTCTCCAAGGTCACCGAGGAAGGCCTGCTCGTGCGTTTCCAGGGCATAGAGGGCCAGGTGAAACTCGCCGACCTCGCCTGGAAGGACCCGCAGGAAGCCCTGAAGGGCTACAAGCGCGGCCAGCGCGTGAAGTGCAAGATCCTCTCCGTGGACAAGGAGAAGGAGCGCATGGTCTTCGGGCTCAAACAGCTGATGCCCAACCCGGTGGACATGCTCAAGCGCAAGTTCGCCCGCTTTGCCCGCGTGAAAGCCAAAGTCGTTTCCGTCGCGCCCGAAGGCGCCGTTGTGAAGGTGGGCGAGCACACCGAAGGCTACGTCTCCGCCGAGGATTACGGCGCGGAAGGCGCCCCCAAGGAAGGGCAGGAGCTTAACGGCGTGGTCGTGGCCATCAGTCATGAGAATTTCCGCCTCATCATCTCCGTCCGCAAGGCCGAGGAGCAGGAAGACCGCAAGCGCATGGCGCAGTACCTCAAGGGCGCGCCGTCGCTGACGCTCGGCCAGATCCTCCTGGAGAATTCGGAGGACGAAGGTGAGTTATGAACCGCGCGCCCACGCTTTAAGGGGCGCGGTCAGGAAGCTGGTTCATTCGTACGGAGCGTCGCTGGGCATGTTCCTGTTCTTCATGCTGGCGGCGCTTTACGTTTATATGGGCAGCGTGAACCGCACGCCGCCCGATTTCCCCAGGACCACCTCTGATTTCATGCAGGCCGGTAAGGCCGAGCGCCGCCTCGCCGAGCTGCAGGCCCTGCTGGCCGCCAATCCCGACGACATGCGCGCCCTGGCGGAAGCCGGCCGCCTGAAGTACCAGCTGGGGGCCGCGCGCTACGTGGAGGCCATCGCCGACCTGGAAAAGGCCCGCGCCCTGGGTCTGGCCGACGCGCGCACCTTCTATTACCTGGGGGCCATGTACCAGGCGGTGGGCCTTTATGACTTCGCGGCCCAGGAATACAAGCGCTTCCTCAATAATTTCCCCGACGACCGCGAGGCCAGGATGCTGCTGGCCAAGCTCTGCTACGCCGCGGGCGACTTTCCCGGCGCCATCCGCGAGTATGAAACCCTCCTGAAGGGCGGGGAAGACCCCGTGCTGCTGGAGAACCTGGCGCTGGCGCGCTGGAAGAACAAGCAGGACTACTCGGCCACCCTCGTTAAAATGCGCGAACAGGGCGGCGTCGGGGCCTTCCTGGCGGATTACGCCGAAGGCCGCATCCTCTACGAACTCAAAGACCATTCCCGCGCCGCCGCCCTGCTGAGGCGGGCGGCCGCCGCGCCGGAAGCCGCCGCCGGTTTCGCCGACCGGACCGCCCTGCTCTGGACGGCCGCGGACGCGGCCTACAAGGCCAAGGACTCGGAGGGGGCCTATCCCCTGCTGAAGCAGCTGGCGGAAGCGGCCCCGGAACACCAGGAAGGCCGAAGCCTGCTGGCCAAGCTGGAGAAGGCGCGCGCCGCCGCCGAGAAGGCCCGGCTCGCCGCCGAGAAAGCCGCCAGGGCCGCCGCCGAGAAAGTCCGGCTCGCCGCCGAAAAGGCGGCCAAGGTCAAAGAAGCCAAGACCAAGAAGTAAGCCCGCCCGGGGGGACGGAACCTTGCCTGATGCGACTCCAGTTCTGCCATAAGACCTTAGCCGCGGCCGCCCTGCTGCTCGCCGCCGCGCCCCTGCGCGCTCTGGAGCAGAACAAGGTCCTCATCCGGGACTTCAAGTGGCAGGTGCGCGCCACCGAGCATTTCGACATCCACTACTACGACAAGTCGGAGCCCTGGGTGGACTACGCCTCCGGGGTGCTGGAGGCCGCCTACAAGCGCGAGGCCGCCGACCTGAACCCGGCCCTGGCCAAGCGCCTGCCGTTCTTCCTCTACGCCTCCATCAACGACATGCAGCAGACCAACGTGGCCGACGTTTCCGACGGCATAGGCGGCCTCACCGAACCTTTCAAAGACCGCTTCATGGTCTGGTCCGACGGTTCCAAAGGCTGGCTCAAGGACGTGATGGAGCACGAGTTCGCGCACGAAGTGCAATTCAGCGTGCTGATAGACGGCTTCTGGAAAAGCGCGCGCATCCTCAAGACTTTCATTTACCCGCTCTGGATGATGGAGGGCATAGCCGAGTACGAGACCGGCCTGGCCGACTACGCCGTGGAGAAGATGTACGTGCGCGACGCCGCCCTGTCCGGCGGGCTGATCCCGCTCTCGCGTCTGAACCAGTTCGGCCACCTCAAGCCCCACCAGACCACGCTGGCCTACAAGACCGGCGGCCAGGCCATCCGGTTCCTCGCCGAGCAGTACGGCTCCGACAAGCCGCGCCGGATGCTGGAACTGTTCCGCAGCCGCTACGAAGCCGGCGCGGTGCTGAACCCGCTCATAGGCACGGACCTGGAAGGGTTCGAGAGAAAATTCAAGGAATATACCGAGCTGAAGTACCTGGCAGAGGCCAAAGACAGCAACCTGCAGGAACCGGAAATTTACGGCCCCGCGCTCACGCGCGGTTCGGAGAACATCCCGGAGTTCAATATGAGCCCGGCCGTTTCTCCCGACGGGGGCAGGGTGGCCTTTCTCTCCACCCGGCGCGGCCATCCGCCGGAGGTCAGGGTGCTGGAGCTGGCCAGCGGCCGGGAAAAAGCGCTGACGGCGCTGGAGGCCGGCGCCGAAAACGTGCCTTACGGCCGGTTCACCAAGCCGCTGCGCAGCCTGGCCTGGTCGCCCGACGGGCGCTACCTCGCCTTCAGCGGCCAGAAGAACCACCGCGAATACCTCTACTTCTACGAGCCGGGTTCCGGGCGCGTTACGCGGGCCTCCGTGGAAGGGCTGGACGAAGTGCGCCAGCCGGTCTTTTCCCCGGACGGGAAAAGCGCGGCCTTCATCGGCATGAGCGGCGCCTTTAACGATATTTACGAGGCCCCCGTGGAACTCCTGGCGGCGGGCGGCCGGCTGCCGGCCTCCAGGGTCCTGCGCCTTACCTCAAGCCCCCAGGACGAAGCTTCACCTGCCTACGCCCCGGATGGCGGCAGCCTGGCCTATTCCTGCGAGATAGAGGCCTCCAGCGGCCCCGTGAGGGCCCTTTGCCTGCTGCCCAAGGGGAAGACCCCTTACGCCGTCCCTGCTGCCCCTGGCAGCGTTTACGACCCCGTTTTCTCCGAAGACGGGAAAACCGTCTATTACATTTCAGACGCCGGCTATGATTTCGACCTCTACGCCCTGGACCTGGCTTCGGGACTTTCCCGGCGCCTGACCAGGAGCATGGGCGGCGTTTTCACGCCGGCCGCGGCCGCCGGGAAAGTCTGGTTCTCCGCTTTCCGGCGCGGCAACATGCAGGTGCACGCCGCCCCGCCCGAGAATTTCCTGTACGAGGCCCTCCGGGCGCCTGCCGCAGCTCCGCAGGAGAGTTTTGAAGTGAAGCCGGCCACCGGCCCCGTGAACCCGTACAAGTTCAAGGCGTCCACCGACCTGTTCTTCCCGGCGTTCATGTTCTCCTCGCCCGGCGGCCTCTTCTGGATGAACTACTGGCAGGCTTCGGACATGCTGGGCAACCACAACCTGGGCCTGTACCTCAACTACAATTCCGGCGCCGAGTTCCTGAGCCTGCAGGCCAACTATTCCTACGCGCGTTACCGCATGCCCCTCTTCCTGCAGACCACGGCCCTGACCTACGGCGGGGCCATGAACTCCGACCGCCTGGAATACGACAAGCGCTATTCGCGCCACGCGGCCGGCACGGCCTGGCCTTTCGACCGCTATAACCGCGTGCAGGCCTTCGTCATCTCCAAGAACGAGACCAACGACTTTACGGATATAGATTACACGGAGCGCCTGCGCACGCGCGCCGCCCAGACCTCCTACGTGCGCGACACCGTGGACGGGCTCTACCTGACGGCGGTGCGCGGCTCGCGCACGGAGCTGAGCTGGACCAAGGCCGCCGAAGTTTCGGGCGGAAATATGAAGTACGACGCCTACGTGCTGCAGTACCTGAAGTATTTTCCGCTCTCAAAGCGTGCGGCCCTGGTAAATAATTTCACGGCGGGGCGCAGCACCGGGCGAGATCGGCGCTTTTACGGCTACGGCGGGCTGGGCGGGGTGAGGGGCTTCGCGGGCTCGTCCGAGCGCACCGAAAGGCCGGGCTTCGTGCTCAATAACGCCGAACTGCGCGTGCCCCTCTTCAAGGACCTCAACTATTACATGTGGTACATGTTCCCGGATTTTTACTTCAAGAGCGTGTACGCGAAGGTCTTCGTGGACTCCGCTTACGGCTGGGACCGGAGTTCCGAAATAGGCTCCTTCGGCGTCTCCGACGTGCGCAGTTCCGTGGGCGCCGGGATCAACGTGCACACCTTCATCCTGCAGGCCTTCCAGCTGGTGCTCAGTTTCGACTACGCGGTGCGCACCTCCGACGGGGGGAAGCTCTTCTATTTCTACCTGGGCCCGCTGTTCTGAACCGCTTTTGACGGATATGGAGGAATATACTAGAATTCAGATTATGAAGAAGATCAAAACCGCGCTCATAACCTCGCTGTTAATTTTCGCCGGGCCGCTGCTGCTCACCGCGCAGACCGCTCCGCAGAAAGCGGCCAAGCCGGCCGTAAAAAAAGCCGCCGCTAAACCGGCCGCCAAACCCGCCGTTAAACCCGCGGCGGCTCCGGCGGCCAAGTCCGCCGCGCAGCCGGCGGCCAAGCCGCAGCCCGCCTCCGTCACCAAGGTGCTGCCGCCGTTCGACGAAGCGCTGGAAAAGCTCAAGTCCAAGGAGCCGTCGGTGCGCCGCCAGGGCGCCGACTACCTGGGCCAGAGCCGCGATCCCAAGGCCGCGCCGCACCTCCTCAAGGCCCTCTCCGACGAGGCCGCCGCCGTGCGGGCGTCCGCCGTAGACGGCCTTTGCCAGCTGGTGCACCGGCCCGCCGTGGCCAGGATCTCCGAGCTGCTCACGCAGGACAAGGACCCCATGGTGCGCCAGCAGGCGGCCAGTTCCCTGTCCTACATGGCTGACCAGGCAGCCGGTCCGGCCCTGGTAAAGGCCCTCAAGGACGACGTGCCCGCCGTGCGCTACGCCGCCGCCAACACCCTCGGCTCCATGCGCTACGCGCCGGCCGAAGACCAGCTGGCCGGCCTGCTGGCCGATCCCGGCATGCGCCGCGTGGCCATTTCCGCGCTGGGCCAGCTCCAGTCCAAAAAATCCGCCGGCGAGATCCTCAAGTATCTCTCCGACGGGGATAAGTACACCCGCCTCGAGGCCGTGCGCGCGCTCGGCTCCATAGGGGAAGCCTCGGCCGCCGGAGAGCTGGAAAAGAGCCTGGGCCGGGAAGAAGAACCCTCGGTGCGCGTGGAAGCCGCCCTGGCCCTGGCGAAGCTCGGCAACGCCGCCGGCCTGGTCACCGCGTATGAATTCGTGAAGTCCCAGGACATGAGCCTCAAGAACCAGGCGCTGGAAGTGATAGGCGCCGTGGGCGACAAGCGCAGCCTGCAGTTCATAGAGGAGCTCTACGCCGCCGAGCAGAACCCGGTGAACAAGAGCATGCTGGACTTTACCCGGCAGCGCCTCGCCGCCCGGCTCGCCTCCCAGAAGAAGCCCTGACGGCCCGCCATGGCTAAGAAACAGCGCAGGCAGGACGGGGAAAAGGCGCCTAAACTTTCCCGGGAAACCCTGCCGCGCCCGGTGCCGGAGCAAAGAGAGGGGGGAAGCCCGCTCAAAGTCCGTCTGCTCTGGATCTCGGCCTTCATCCTCATCTTTTTCGGTTATTTTTTCCTTACAAAAGCGGATCCGGGGGGGAGGAACGGCTGGTCCGCGCTCTCTCCTGTCTTTCTGCTTGCCGGTTACCTGCTTATAATCCCCGCTATCTCTGCTACTTACCGCGATTAACCCGCCAAACCCTGCCTTCAGGTGTCCGGCCGGCCTTCCCGCGCCTGATTTGCCCTCCTACCCCCGCCCGCGCGCGCGGATCTTGCCTTTCCCGGCCTTCATGGGCTTTTCCAGAAAGGCTTTTTGACGGTATTTTCGCCCCCGCTCCCACCTGCAGGGGGAAACCTTCCCGGGCCGCTGTGTCTTTGAGGGGTCTGATGGTGTTTTTGGGGCTCCTCGTAAAATCCTTTTCCTGGTCTTTTGGGGCTGCCTGGCCGCCCTGGTCCGGCTTTTTGCCGCTTCATGGTATTTTCAGGCCTGCCCGAAATCGGCCTGTTTTCCTTCTTTTTGCCTCCTTCCGCGCCTCTTGGTATTTTTAAATTCCTTAAAATCAGCCTGATCTTTGCCTGTTTTTGGCCCCTCCGGGGTCCCCCGCTTGATGGTATTTTGGGGAGGGGGGCTGTTTTGGGGGGATCCTATATCTTCCCGGGTCCCTGGCTGCCCTGGCCCCTTGCCCCCCGTTTAATGGTTTCCTGAAAGTTGGCAAGTTTTGAACTTTGCAGATCCTGGCCTTTTGGGGCTCCTCATGGTATTTTTTAAGGGGGTAGTTTTTGGCTGATTTTTGACTCTCTCCGTTTTCTGATCTCAAAAAAGTTGGCTGATTTTTGAATTTTCGGAGCTTGAGTTCCGGGCTTGCCCCGTGCTCCAGGCGGGAATTGGCCTGCTAATTATAAAAACCTATAAATGGTATTGGATAATCATAAATAATGCTTGCAAAATAAGCACTATTTGAAATATATTGCTATGAATTGTTGAATAGCGTTCGCCATTGCGTGGGATTGTTAAGTTAACATAATATATCTTATCGTGAGTTGGGGATAGGGTTGATAACTCTTGCCCGGAGATCTGGCGATTCCGGGTGTTTTGTGGCGTTTTTGCTTTGCTTGGCTACTGTCCGGGTGCGGCGGCTCGGTTGCCGGTCCGGCTTCTGTTCGGCCGCTGATCTCCCGCGCTTGTGCCTGTGCTGGTTCCCCTGGCGGGGTTCTTTACTGCAGCTTGCGGGCTTCCAACCAGGCCCTTTCCAGGCCCTTGTCGGTGATCTGGTAGGCCCTGTTGCGCTTGGTGCCGGAGGCCTTTACCAGGCCTTCACGGTTGGCTTTGGTGAGCAGGCGGTCTATGCGTTCCGGGGCATAACCGGAGGCTTTTATGGCCTTTGAGAGGGTTATGGCGCCTACCGAGGCATTGGCGTTTAGCTGTCTTTCGGCGGCCAGGATCAGCAGGGCGGCGTCGGCTGCCCGCAGGCCGTGGTGCTTGTTCTTGAGCACCAGCAGGCAGTTCCTGGTTTCGGCCAGGGCGGCCCACCGGGGCTCTCCGGCCGGCTCTTCCTGGTGTTTTCCGGGCTCCCGGCCCTGAGCCGCGGCGGCCGGCAGGCCGCGCAGGAAGCCTTCCTTCTCCGTCTGTATGAATTCGGCCGGGCCCTCGGCTTCGAATTCCGCTCCTGAAGGGTGTTTTATTCTGAGCTTATAGTTCATGGCTGCCGCCTTTAACGCTGGATATGGCATAATTCTATCTTATAACTGCTTATATGTCAATATATGGCGAGTATATGGCAGGCATATGTCAACACTTGTTGATAACCGGTGGATAACTCCTGCTCTCCGACGAGGTCCGGAGCCTGTTTTTTTGAATTCCGGAGGGGGAGGAGGGGAGGCGGGGCGAGGTTTTGCCCCCTCCCCCCGCCCTTTTGCCAGTCTTTGGGGCCTTCCGGGGGCCATGGGAAGGCCTTTGTGGGGCTGCTCGGCTGTGCCGCGCGCGGCCTGTTTCGGGCTGCCCTGGCGGCCCATTTTTCGCTTATTTTCCCGAATAAAATAGCAAAACCGGCCTGGTTGGCCGGTTAAGCGGTAAAAAATAACGCAGTTGAGACTGGCTGGGTTAGAAACGGGCCGAGACGGCCCCGCTAATGAGTTTTGCCTGCTTGCCCGAGGGGTACAGGCTCAAAGGAGTGAAAACGCCGTAAATGGCGCTTACCGAGAGGTTCTCGCCAAAGGCGTAGGCGGCCTTTATATCGTACTCGCTGGCTATCTGCAGGGAGCCGCCGCTGGTGTTCTTGGAGGCGCGGAACTTGTAGATGTCCACTGAAAGGAGCATTTTCTTATAGGGCAGGTCGGCGCCTATATTGATGACGTTCAGGCCCGAAACCCCTGCCGGCATGCCGTTGAGGGTGGAGGAGGTCTTGATCATGTCGTAGAGCGAGGCCCCGGCTATGGCGCCGTAGCCCTTTCGCTCCAGGCCGCTGTTCTTGGAGCCGAAGGCCGGGAAAAAGGCCTTGTCGGTATTGGATGAGGCGCCGGGGTTGCCGGAAGAGCGGCCGTAGCCCAGGCGCAGCTTGGATTGCCCGAAGAAGGTGACGTTCTGCGTCCAGGCGCCCTTGAGCATGAAGGCGTGGGCCTCGTACTTGCCGGTCCCCCCCGCCGCCAGCTCGGCCGAGCCGCGCTGGATCACCGCTTCGCCGTCGAAGGAGAGCTGGTGCTGGGTGAGCACATAGCGCAGGCCGGTGAACTTCTTGGTCTTGGACAGGCCGTTGAAAAGGATGTCCTGCGAGGGCGCGCCGTTGCCGTCGTCCACCTCCCAGAAATGATAGACCTGCCAGAGGCCCTCGCTGGCCGGGTAGTAGGCCGCGCCGCCGTAGAGTTTGATGTAGCGGTTGGTCTTGAACTGGCGGAAGAAGAACAGGTCGGTCTTTACGCCGCGCCAGGCGTTGGCTATTTCCAGCCGTCCGCCGGGCAGGCCCAGGTCGCCGCCGCTAAGGGTGATGCCCTGGCCCAGCACGAAGTCCTGGCGGCCGAAGGTGGCGGTGACATTGGGCTTTATGAACTTGTAGATCTTTACGTAGGCGTTCTTCACGTAGGGTGCGCCGGTGCTGTTCTGCAGCTTGGCGGCGGCGTCGGAGAACTGCGGGGCGGTGACAGTGTTGGAGGAGGCCCCGGCGCCTATGCTCTGCAGCACTATGCCCACGTCCATGGTGGAGTCCAGGGTCTTCTCCAGGCGGATGCCTTTTATGATGAACCCGAGCTTGGCGTTCTCGGAGTAAATGGGCTGCGAAACGCGCCCGTCCCCGTAGGGCAGGTGCTGGTAATTGGAGGCTTTAACCTCCACGTCCGAGAAGAGGTCCAGCTTGGTGGCGCCGGCCGGCAGGGCGGCCAGCAGCAGCAGCGGGGCGGAGATCAGGATCCGTCGTTTCATCGTTTTAATTATAACAAAAAACTAAAGCTTACCTTTAAGGGCAAATAAAAACCCCGGGGTTTTGAGGCCCCGGGGCTCTTATGTCTAGTAACCTTTCGGCTATTAGAACTTCACGGTGAAGGCCGCGCCCAGCACGGTGGTCGCATCGTCCTTCGCGCCCGCGCCGTTCACGGCGACAGCGTAGTCGCTGTCGGGCATGAACATCGCGTAGTAGGCTTTCACGCCCACGTTCTCGCTGTGCTTCCAGTTGGCGCACAGGTCGAGCTCGTTGCCGTACACATCGTACGTGGTGGGCTCTTCGGTCGGGGCGAAGTGGAAGTACTTCGCGCCCACGGTCAGCTTCTCGATCTTCGAGGGGTTCCACATCGCACCCAGGTTATAGGTGGTCAGGTTGGAGATGCCCGCGCCGCCAGCGTTGGCGCTGGTCAGGAAGTCGCCGCCCCAGATCACGCCCGGGCGGTAGTCGCTGTTGATGCCGTAGAAGGCGGCCGACTCGTCGTCGGTGGCCGTCACGTCATCGTCGCCGGAGCCGCTGGCGTACTCGCCCATGAAGGAGAGTTTACCGGCCAGGTCCATCTCGTACTTCACGTTGGCAAGGTAGCCCATGCCGGTGTAGTCGTTGACGGAGGCGCCGCCCAGGTTGTAGATCGCCTGGTTATTGGTGCCCATGTTCTTGGCGACTTCGCCGTGGTACATGAAGCCCATGAACTTGCCGTCGGCTTTCACGCCGAGCACCTGCAGGCGGTCATTGGGACCGGCCGCGACGCCGGGCTGGCTGTTGTACTGGTACACGTAGCCGCCCAGGTTCAGGTCCTGCATCAGGTCATACTTGGCGGTGATGCCGAACAGGTCCTTGTCGGTGTCCTCGCCGGGGTTGGTGTTGGTTTCCTTGGCCAGCACGGCGCCGAAGTTCCACTTGCCCCAGTTGTAGGCGCTGGTCCAGCCGTCCAGGCCGGTGACGGCCAGGGGGTTGGTGTTAGCGTTCATGAACGGAGCGCTCTGGGGGCCGTAATAGGCAATGAGGTCGCCCTCGTTGCCGTAATACTGGCGGCCCAGTTTGTGGTCCAGACCAAGCACGCCCTTGAGGTTCAGGTAAGCCTGCTCAAAGAGCACGTTGTTCTGCACGTCGTTCATGTCCTCGGAGACATCGCCGTACTGGCGGTTGGCCTTCACGGCGGACACCACGGCGCTCACGTCCTCATTGAGGTCGAAGCCCATGTTGATCTGCACGCGGGGGTCAGTGTTATTGCGCTTGTCGGTCGCGTCGTCGCTGTAGTCGGCATTCTTCACCTGGTAGGTGTTCACTTCTATCTTGCCGTCATACTTGAAGTTCTTGAGCAGTTCGGCGCTGGCAATGTTGCCAGTGAGCGCGACCAGCGCAAGCATCGCTATTACTTTTTTCATTCAGTACTCCTCCTTGCTTTGTCGTAAGCCCGTTTCCGGGGCTTAGTTCCGGTCCCTCGCGGGTCCGGTACTACACTCTCACTGCCGGGTTTGCCTTAGCTAGACTCGGAGAGAACTCCTAGTGCGGCACCGGCTAGCCCTGGCAGTCAGGGCCTGCCCCTTTCGGGGCCTACGGCCTTGCTGGGTCCCTTTCGGGTCCCTTCAGGAGAAGCGCCTTAAATTGGCGCTCCGCTTCCCCCCCATTTACTTCGGGGTTGGCGGTCTCCCTTTTCTGACTCGGGGAGCCTCCTCTACAGAGCAAAATTATTATTACAAAAAGGTTTCGCATTGTCAACTATATTATTTATATACAAGACCTTATATGTCAGACATGGCAAAAAACTTGACATATGTCATATACGAGGGCAAATAAAAAGGCCCGGCCTTCGTCGGGCCGGGCCTTCTTGAGAGGCTTGTTCTTACTTCTTGGCGGGAGCGGCGGGCTGGGCCAGCCGGGCCTTGGCCTGCATGGCCCAGGCGGTTTCCGGGTAGAGCAGCGCAATTTTCTCGTAGGTGGTCTTGGCCAGGTCCCTGGCCCCGGCCAGTTCCTGCGAGCGTGCCAGGGAGGCGTGCACCTCGGGGGCCATGAAGTGCTCCGGGTTCTTGGAGAGGAACTCGGAGTACTGGGCCTGCGCGCCGGCCAGGTCGCCCAGCGACTCTTTGCTCTTGCCCAGGTTGTAGAGCGCGAAGGCGCCTATTTCCTTGGCGTTGACTATCTTGGCGAATTCGTCGCCGGCTTCCTTGAACTTGCCCTGGGCGAAGAGGATGTCGCCCTTGGTCATGGTGGCGTAGGGCGCGGCGCTGGTGCTGCCGTAGGAGGTCTCTATGGAGGCCAGCTGCTGCTGGGCCTGGGGGATGTTGCCCTGGTAGCCTATCTGCTGGGCTATGAAGAGGTTCTTCCAGGCGGTGTCGCGCAGGTCGCGGTAGTGGATGAAGAAGTACACCCCGAAGACCGCCGCGGCCAGGAGGATGACCACGGACCCTATGAAGGTCTCGCGGTTCTTCTTGATCCAGGCCAGGGCCAGGTCGAACTTGTCGGGCGCCGCTTCGGGCTTACCGCTGGCTATCCATGTTGTTTCGGGCATATTGCTCCTTAGAAAGTACGCTTAAGATCTGACTGCCCTCTAGAGGAATCGAACCTCTATTTGAAGTTTAGGAAACTCCCGTTCTATCCGTTGAACTAAGAGGGCGCAAAAAACAGACTAATATTTTATCAAAGAGTG
>Ga0209212_1000370_pt1 | contig 89255 bp, 91 predicted proteins | sample RifGroC2_FD_183996 | JGI IMG/M metagenome (GOLD analysis project Ga0209212, IMG submission 183996) | Groundwater microbial communities from Rifle, Colorado, USA - Groundwater C2 (SPAdes) (version 2) | ecosystem: Environmental > Aquatic > Deep subsurface > Groundwater | place: Rifle, Colorado...
AGATGAAAATTATTGTCTGTGTAAAAGAGGTGCCGGATACGGCAATAGCATTAAAGATAAAGAGTGATAGTACTGAAATAGAAACTGAAAATATACCGTGGGTTATAAACCCTTACGATGAATATGCAATGGAGGAGGCACTTAGACTCAAAGAGAGATTTGGGGGTAATGTTACTGCCATAACTGTTGGGCGCAAAAGGGCTGAAAATATTTTAAGAAATTGCTTTGCCCTTGGTGCTGACAGAGCTTTGATAATAAATGGTGAATCATTCAAAGACAATCTTGCTGTATCAAAAATACTTACAAAAGTTATTAAGAATATGGGATACGATGTTATCCTTTGCGGCAAGGAATCAGTGGATTACGGCTATGCACAGACAGGTCAAATAATTGCCGGGCTTCTTCGGATTCCATGTGTATCTGCAATAAAGAAACTTGATATTTCTCCTTCAACCAAAGAGGCTGTCTGCCATAGAGAAATTGAAGGAGGGCTTGAAGTTGTAAAATGCAGCCTGCCTGCTGTATTTACGGCACAGAAGGGACTGAATGTCCCGCGCTATGCATCTCTATCAGGAATTATGAAGGCGAAGAAGACAAAGATTGAAACCCTTGAACCAGATGCTTTAGACCTTAATCTTTCTAATTATAAAGCGAAAATCAAGATTATAAATCTCTCCTATCCACCCAAGAGACCGGAGGGTAAAATCATTCAGGGGACATTACCTGATACAGCAAAGGAGCTTGTAAGAAGCCTACGGGAGGCGAGGTATATTTGAGTGACAAGGAGATATGGGTAATAGCTGAGTATGATGAAAAGGGGATAAAAAAAAACACATGGGAGTCTGTATCTGCCGCCAGACTCCTATCGGAACACCTTAAACTTAAACCTGCCGTAGTTATTCTTGGAAACGGTATCCAGAGATTTGCCGAAGAACTCTCTAAAGAGGTTGAACTTGTATATTCTATTGAACATCTACTTTTGTCAAAATACGACTCAAATGCCTATGTCAGTTCCATTTATTCCCTCATAAAGGACAAAAAGCCAGCAATTATAATTGCATCAGCTACATTCAGGGGGAAAGATTATATACCGATGCTGTCTGCAAAATTAGATTGTGGACTTATATCTGATTGTGTAGGCTTTGAGGTAAAGGATACTATTCTTTTTAAAAGGGCTGTATATGGCGGAAGGCTTATGGCTGCCGTGATGTATGAAGGAGCAGAGCTATTGATAGTAACCATAAGGCCAAGGAGCTTTGAGCATAGAAAAATAGAAACTGCAAAAGGGGAGATAATACAATTTAAGCCTAATCTTGAACAGAATGATATATTAGTTGCGGTTCGGGAGATAATTAAAGAGGTTGGAAAGAGACCGGATTTATCAGAGGCTGATATAATTGTTTCAGGCGGAAGGGGGATGAAGGGAGCGGAGAACTTTAAATTGCTTGAAGAACTGGCAGATATTCTCGGTGGTGCGGTTGGTGCTTCAAGGGCGGTTGTGGATGAAGGATGGATGCCTCATTTATTTCAGATAGGACAGACTGGACGGGTAGTTTCACCTATGCTATATATAGCCTGTGGAATATCAGGTGCACCACAGCATCTTGCAGGAATGTCAACCTCAAAGTGTATTGTTGCGATAAACAAGGACCCCAACGCCCCAATATTTAAAATAGCAGATTATGGAATTGTGGACGATCTTTTCAAGGTTGTTCCTGTGATGATACAAGAGATAAAAAGCGAAGGAACTCGCAATGACAAGGGGGGCATTTTCGCATGGAAAATGTTGTTATAGCAAGTGCAGTCAGAACTCCTGTTGGATGTTTTAATGGGGGATTGAGTTCTATCTCTGCTACAAGGTTTGGGAGTATTGTCATTGCTGAGGCAATTAAAAGGGCGGGTATTAAACCGGCAGATGTTGATGAGGTTATCATGGGTAATGTCCTGTCTGCCGGCCTTGGTCAGTCACCTGCAAGACAGGCAAGTATTGGTGCAGGTCTTCCTTATACTACAAATTGTCTGACTGTAAACAAAGTATGCGGCTCTGGACTCAAGGCTGTCCTTCTTGCATCTCAGTCAATTGCCCTCGGTGATGCAGAGATAGTTATAGCAGGCGGAATGGAGAGCATGAGCCGTGCACCCTATCTTTTAGAGAAGGCAAGATTCGGCTACAGGATGGGTGACGGTAATATTATTGACAGTATGATAAAGGACGGGCTATGGGATGTGTATAATAATATTCACATGGGTTCTTGTGCTGAAATTGTTGCTGATAAATATAATATTGATAGAGATGAGCAGGATAGGTATGCATTGCAGAGTTATCAGAGGGCAATAGAGGCACAGAAGAAAGGTTACTTTACAGAAGAGATAATTCCTGTAGATAATATTGCTATAGATGAAGAGCCGAATAGACATGACCTCTCAAAACTTAAACCCCTTTCCCCTGTTTTTAAAGAGGGTGGCGGAACTACTGCAGGCAACTCCTCAAAGATAAGTGATGGTGCTGCAGCAGTTGTTGTCATGTCAGGAGATAAAGCAAGAGAGCTTGGCATAAAACCAATGGCAAAGATTATTGCCCATGCCTCACAGGGTGTGAAACCAGAAATGTTCAGCATAGCGCCGGTAGGTGCAATAAAAAAGATTCTTAAAAAAACAGGACTTACACTTAATGATATTGACCTCTTTGAAATAAATGAGGCATTTTCAGTCTCAATACTTGCTGTAATAAGAGAACTTGCTTTAGATGAGGGTAGATTGAATATCCACGGTGGGGCAATAGCAATAGGGCATCCTATTGGTGCAAGTGGTGCAAGGATTCTCACGACCCTTCTCTATACAATGAAAAGAAAGAATGCTAAGAGAGGTATTGCCGCTATCTGTATTGGTGGTGGTGAGGCAGTGGCAATGCTGGTGGAAAGCATAGAGGAATAGTGGTAGACGTAGGCAACGTTGCTCATCTTGCGAGGGTTGTCGTAGGATTTGACGCCTTTTTTAAATTCTGTGATAAAGGGCAAAGTTGCTGTTCAACGGTGATTTTCAGTATGAGCAATTACGCTGTTGTTATGTGAAGTATAGTATGGAGTTTTTTTATGCCGTTACAAAATCTGCCACAGGAATTGCACGCTTTACAGCAAAACTCTTTTTGTGCAGCTTTATGCGCTCGATTTCATGAAGCGTATCAGCCTCCAAATAGCTTTCTCCACAATGAGGGCAGGTTACGACAGGAATGTTTTCTATAACCAGTATTTCTTTTCCTTTGCCATAGGTCCTGACGACCTTATGTGTTCGTACACCTTTTTTTCCACAAATATCACACCTCATATGTTTTTCTCCTCTCATAAACTATGGCACATACACCGTGATTATAACCAATTTGCCCGTTGGGCTAAATTTAGCAATAACCTCAACTTCATCGCCATCAACTGTTTGTCCGATTATTCTGTATTTCCATTCAGTAGTTACCTTATCTTTCTGACGTTCTACTATTTTTCCAGTAAGTATACCACATTCAACATCGTAAATGGTGAGACAATCGTTGTTCATTTCTTCTTCTCCGTGAATCGTCATTACATATTTCCGCTCTCTAATTTTATCCCTCATTTCGTTCAGAATCCGGTCTAACATAGCAATCCTTTCAATTCATTTTTTATTTTTTCCTACACCACATTTCACATAATGGTTTGAGTGTCTGAGAAGATAGAAGCCTTTGGGTGTAACATTAAGCACTCTGTTATCTGCTGTTGCGGACAGTTTTTCAAAAGTCATATTTCAAGACCTGCCCCTTTTTTCTTCTGTTCTTGAACCTTTTATGCTGTGTTAAGTGAAGTCAGTAAATCATTTAAATACATCCTTTGGTTCTGTTTTTTCCCACGAAGAATTTACAAGAGAGTAAAGAGTTGGTGCTTTACCTTTTTGCCAATCAGCCAATATTATGTGTTTTGCGTGGTAGTATTCCCCAACCTTTGACAACCTCAAAATATCATCATTCGAAGGCATTGGTGCGCTACCGCCCTTTGCTTGAATTATGATTATTTCAAAAAGATCCCCAATTTTTAATGGATTTTTTCTATATTTATGATCTCTTCGGATTGCAATGAAATCAACAATTCCTCTTGATTCCCCTCCCTTTGGTCCCTCAAAAGATACAAATTGCCATTTTTTTCTGCCTTTTGATGAAAGGGTTATTAACCATTTTGTCATTGTTTTTGCCCATTGCCCAGTTTTTTTGGCTTTCCTCCCGGGACTTAATTTATTGTTTTCCATATTCAAGTTTAACATCGCCTTAGGTATGCGGATGCCTTTGGAATTGCCTACCGATACAATATTTGCCTTCATGTATTCTTCCAAAAAAATAAATATAATGTAGTTATAATGTAGGCACATTATGCTATAAATAATAAAAAAGCACAATACTGAACAAGGTATTGATTATGTAAATCAACTCCAATATACTAACCGCAGAGGTAAGCATAAGAAAAGTTTCTTTTCTCTGTGTCCTCTGTGAACTCTGTGGCAGGTTTTTTATATGGATATTAAAACAATCGGTATCATTGGTGCGGGGAGGATGGGGTCAGGGATTGCACAGGTAATGGCGACATCAGGATTTGAGGTAATTCTGACTGATGTGAAGGATGAGTTTATTGAGAGAGGTATAGACAATATAAAAAAGGGACTTGCAAAGGCGATTGAAAAGGGAAAAATAACACCTGAAGAAAAAGAGAAAGCCATTACAAAGATTCGCACTACAACAAGACTTGAGGATATGGCAGAGGCAGATTTTATTGTTGAGGCTGTATCTGAGATAGAAGAATTAAAATTTGATATTTTTAAAAGACTTGATGAAATCTGTCGTAAGGAGGTCATCCTCTCTACAAATACATCCTCCATACCCATCAGCAAAATTGCCTCTGTAACAAATAGGCAGGATAAGGTCATTGGGATGCACTTCATGAACCCTGCACCTGTGATGGAGCTTGTGGAAGTAATAAGGGGGATTAATACATCGGATGAAACTTTTGTAATAGTAAAAAATCTTACTGAAAAGATTGGCAAGATACCTGTGGAATCAAAAGATTCTCCCGGCTTTATTGTAAATAGAGTCTTGATGCCAATGATAAACGAGGCAGTCTTTGCACTGATGGAAGGTGTTGCCTCTGCTGAAGATATTGACAAGGCAATGACACTTGGTGCAAATCTGCCGATGGGTCCCCTTGCCATGTCGGATTTGATTGGGCTTGATATTGTGCTTTCAATTATGGAGAGCATATATAAGGAGACAAAGAATCCAAAACATATACCCTGTCCGTTGCTTAAAAGATATGTGGATGAAGGGTACCTTGGAAAAAAGACAGGAAGGGGGTTTTACAAATATGAATTTTGAACTTACAGAAGATCAGAAGCTGATAAAAGATACAGTAAGAAAGTTTGCAGAGGAGGAGATTGTCCCTGTTGCGAGGGAGAATGATATAAAGGAGCATTTTCCTATTGAAATAATAAAAAAGATGGCATCGCTTGGTTTTCTTGGTGCGCCTATTCCGGAGAAATACGGAGGTGCAGGATTAGATTTTATAAGTGATGCCATAATATTTGAAGAGATTGGGAAGGCAGATTCCTCAATAAGGACAACACTTTCTGTTCAGGTATCAATAGTTGGACTTACTGTTTTAAATTGGGGAACTGAGGGGCAGAAGGAGAAATATCTCTCTCGTTTATGCAAGGGTGAGATAATCGGTTGTTTCGCCCTGACAGAGCCTGGGGCTGGGAGTGATGCTGCAAATCAGTCAACTACTGCAATTCTTACTAACAAAGGGTGGGTGCTTAATGGGACAAAGACATGGATAAGTAATGGTGGTATAGCGGATATTGCTGTTGTTTTTGCACAGACAGATAAGAATAAAAAGCATAAGGGTATTGCAGCATTTATTATAGAAAAAGGGACACCGGGTTTTACTACAAAGGAGATAAAGGGGAAACTTGGCTTAAGGGCATCTAATACGGCAGAGCTTATCTTTGAGGATTGCGAGATTCCAAAAGATGCGTTGCTGGGTAAGGTAGGGGACGGCTTTGAGGTGGCTATGAGCGCCCTTGATAATGGGAGATATGGTGTTGCCTCTGGCTGTGTGGGAATTATTCAGGGATGTATAGATGCATGTGTGAAATATGCAAAGGAGAGGCATCAGTTTGGAAAGCCTATAGGGAGTTTCCAACTCATACAGGAAAAGATAGCGAGGATGGTGGTGGATTGTGATGCCTCAAGACTCCTTGTATATAGGGCAGGAGATTTAAAGAATAAAGGAATAAAAAATACACTTGAGACATCAATTGCCAAATATTTTGCAAGTGAGGCGGCGGTAAGAGCTGCTACAGATGCGATTCAGATATTCGGTGCCTATGGTTATTCCAATGAGTATCCTGTGGAGAGATATTTAAGGGATGCAAAGGTTGCTACTATTTATGAGGGGACATCGGAGATACAGAAATTAATTATAGGTCATCACACCATCGGCATAAAGGCATTTAGTTAGCCACGAATTGACACGAATTTTTACTCTCTTCACAATGCATTATAGTAATTTGATATCTTTTTGCCAAGGTTAACTGATTGTATTGTTTTGCCATAGACACTTAGGATAACATTTCTTTTTTTTGCTTCCCAAGTGTTGCACTTCATTATTTAACTGGTGTTATCATTAAAAAGCTAAAGTCTGATATTTTTTGTCTGACCCCTTGAACCTTTATCTGGTGAGTATGTTATAATTTCTTATGCATGATAAGAAAGCAATAGTTCTTTCAAGTGGTGGGATAGATTCTACAACTGCGATGGCAATTGCAGGGGCAGAAGGTTATAAAATCTATTCCTTGAGCTTTAATTATGGACAGAGGCACTCTTTTGAATTAAAAAAAGCTTCTGAGGTTGCAAAATTTTTTAATGCAAAAGAGCATCTTATATTTGATATAGATTTAAGAAAGATAGGCGGCTCTGCTCTGACTTCCGATATTGATGTCCCAATAAGAGTCAGCAGTCAGCAGTCAGCAGTCAGCAGTCAGAATATTAAAACAAAAGATTCCAGACTATCGACTATTCCAATCACCTATGTCCCTGCAAGAAATACAATTTTTTTATCTCTTGCGCTTGCATGGGCTGAGGTGCTTGAGGCTGAGGATATTTTTATAGGTGCTAATGCGATTGACTACAGCGGCTACCCTGACTGCAGGCCTGAATATATAGATGCTTTTGAAAAGATGGCAAATCTCGCAACGAAGGCTGGGGTGGAAGGAAAGAGTCGTATAAAAATCCATACCCCTTTAATTAATCTTACAAAAGGTGAAATAATAAAAAAGGGAATATCACTCGGAGTTGATTATAGTCTAACATCTTCCTGTTACAGTCCGGATAAAGGTGGAAATCCCTGTGGTCTCTGTGATAGCTGTCAGTTCAGATTGAAGGGTTTTAAAGATGCCGGCATAAAAGACCCGCTCACATATAAACAATCATAATAGAACGCTGATTTTCGCAGAAAAATGGATTTACAGGATTTAAAAATCATGTAGTTTCTGCGTTCATCTGCGTCCAATTTATTTTATGGAATTAAAAGAGATTTTACAAAAGCTACCCACAAAGCCGGGTGTCTATATCATGAAAGATGATAAAGGACATATCCTCTACATAGGGAAGGCAAATAATTTAAGGTCAAGAGTAAGGTCTTATTTTAAAAACTCTGCTTCTATGTCTCTGCGGATAAAGAGCATGGTCTCTTTAGTAGCAGATATAGATTATATTGTAACGAAAAATGAGATAGAGGCATTAATATTAGAAAGTAATTTAGTAAAGAAATACAAGCCTAAATACAATGTAATTTTGAGGGATGATAAACACTACCCATACTTAAGACTTGCAACAGAGGAGATGTATCCATATCTTTCAATTGTCAGAAGGGTTAAGAAGGATAAGGGGATGTATTTTGGTCCCTATGCATCTTCAAAATCACTTCGTAAGACCTTAAGACTCATATACAGCATATTTCAACTTCGCCAGAGCAAAGACCCTTTAGATGGCAGACCTAAAAGGAGACCATGTCTTAATTATCAAATGGGGAGATGTCTGGCACCATGCGCAGGATATGTGAAAAAAGAGGGCTACGGCAAGATGGTGAGAGATGTTATCTTATTTCTTAAAAGGAGAAATGATGAACTCCTGAATAACCTGAAGAAAAAAATGGATGAGTCATCAGAAAATCTTAGATTTGAAGAGGCAGCGAGGACAAGAGACCAGATTTCAGCAATAGAAATGACAATGGAGAAACAAAATATCATATCAACATCTCTTGAAGACGAGGATATAATAGGTATTTACAGAGGTGGCGGGAAAGCAAATATCCAGCTTTTATTTATAAGGGGAGGGAAGTTCATAGGCGATAAAAACCTTATATTTACACATACTGAAGATATAGATGATACAGAGATTCTTTCATCCTTTGTCAGACAATATTACAGTGGTGATGTATTTATTCCTGAAGAGATTATTTTAGAAAAAGAGATAGATGAGATGGAAATTGTAAAAAAGTGGCTCTCTGAAAAAAGGGGCAGAAGGGTTGAGATAGTCGTTCCTTACAGGGGAAGAAAGAGAGAGCTAATTCACATGGCAAAGGAGAATGCAGTAATCTCACTTAAAGCAACTCTTGACTCAGCAGATTTAAGAATGGCTGCACTAAAAGATTTAAAGACAAGACTTGGCTTAAGTAAATTGCCATTAAGGATTGAGGCATTTGATATTTCAACTATCATGGGGGCATCGGCAGTAGGCTCAATGGTTATATTTATTGAAGGAGAGCCTGTAAAAAATGAATATAAAAGATTCAGGATAAAGACAGTGGCTGGAATGGATGACTATGGAATGATGAGGGAGATACTTTATAGAAGATACAGTAAATTAAAAGAGGGGTTAAGGGGTCAGGGATTCAAGGGGGCAAGTGAAAATTTATTTACCCAAATCCCCGAACCCTCGAATCCTCGAACCCTTTCATTATTGCCTGATTTAATAATAGTTGATGGTGGAAAGGGACAGCTTAATATCCTCATCAATGTATTGAAGGAGCTTTCAATTTCTGATGTGGATGCAATAGGAATTGCAAAAGGTGAGGACAGAAACAATCCAGAAACAGATACTATATATTTAACTCCGAACTCCAAACTCCGAACTCCAAACTCAATAAGGCTTCCATCTGATTCTTCAGGCAGACACCTGATTCAAAGAATAAGAGATGAGGCACATCGCTTTGCCATTAAATATCACAGGGAATTGAGGGGTAGGGAAGGAATAATGTCTGAACTTGATGAAATCCCTGGCATCGGCTTGAAGAGAAAGAGGACACTATTAAAACATTTTGGTAGTTTGAAAAAGATAAAAGAGGCATCTGTTAAAGAACTATCAGCTATCCTGCATATAAGTGAAAAATCAGCTTTGGAACTCCATGAGAGACTTCTTTAAACCCTTCAAAACGTTACGAATGGGCAAATTATATATGTAATTTGTGTTCCAAGAATGTTATAATTTTTTATGCACAAATATAATCATGCCCTTGCCTTATATCCATATTTCAGGGATTCTACATCTATAGTCGGACTCTTTCCCCCGACTGGAATTGAATATATTGCAACAAGCATGAAAGACCTTGTCGGGAGAGTAACCCTTCTGGACTTGAGGCATGAGAAGAAATTTCAGGATATAAACAATCTCAGGGATTTTGTTAAGAAAGAGATTGACCTTTTATGTATCAGCATTATATGGAGCTATGGTTTTAAAGAAATCTGCGAGCTTATCTCAAAATTACCTGATGAGATTCCAATTATCGTCGGAGGATATAAGGCAACCGAAGAGGTTGAGTATCTTTTTGAAAAATGCCCCAATATTGATGTAATTGTAAGGGGTGAAGGAGAGGAGACAATCAAGGAGATTGTTAAAGGTGTGCCTTATAAAGATATTTCTGGTATTTCATATAGAGAGAACGGGAAGATAGCTCATAACAAGAATAGACCACTGACAGATGTTAATACTATCCCTTTTCCTGACAGGAGTTTAAGAAGGATTATTTACCATTTTGTATCACACGGCATAAAAATAACAAACCTGACATTTGACACAATCCTGACTACAAGGGGATGTCCTTACAAATGTAAGTTCTGCACATTCAGTCTAAATCCGCTTGGGCAGAAAAGGGAATACATAGAAAGGCCGCTTGAATCTGTAATTGAGGAATTAAAAACCATCTCTGCTGACATAGTGCTATTCTCTGATGACAATTTTTTTACAAATCCAAAAAGGAGTGAAAAGTTGTGCGACCTTATTATTGGAAACAATATAAAAAAGAGATTCATTGTTCAGACCCGAATAGAAATCACGAGGCAGCCGCAGCTTTTGGAAAAAGCTGAAAGGGCAGGATTTAAGCTGTTTTTGGTCGGCATTGAATCTCCCCATGACAGAATTTTAAAACAAATTCAGAAAGGTTTTACACAGCAGAAAATTAGAGAGGCGTTTAAGGTATTCAATAAATATAACTTTTACATCCACGGTTATTTTATATATGGAAACATTGGTGAGACTGAGGATGAGATGGTTTATATAGCAAAATTTGCAAAGGATTTAGAATTAGATTCAATAACCTTCCAAAAACTTAGAATAGAGAAATATTCGCCTCTTACAGAACTCGTTGCAAAGACACCCGGTTACCACTATGATGAGTTTGGAGGACCTCTCTATTCTGACCAGTATAATCTTGAGAAATTGAAAAAGATAAGAGATAGGATTAAATTCGGTTTTTATAATATGGGGCAAATAAAGAATATAATCAAAAAGGCTTACAAAATTGAACTTCTTACAACATCTGATTTTATGCTGCTTGCACTCTCATTTCCTAAATTGGTATTTAAAATGATGCTGAGAGAAATCAAGAAAAAGAAGGTCTTTGCATTTATAAGAAACTGAATACTATGTTCTTTTTTGTAATATTGCCTGGATTACAGCCTCTGCGGCGAGTTTGTCTTCCACAAATGCCTGTCCTGATAATCTCCATATGGTTCCCCTCTGCTTTATAACATTTAGTTCAATCCTGAGTGTGTCACCCGGGACTACAGGTCTTCTAAATTTTGCATCTTCAATTCCAGTGAATAAGGGGATATATTTGTCTAAGCTCTCTCTTATTGCTTCATCTTGAGATTGCTTTACTGAATAGAATGCCAAAATTGCCCCAAGTTGTGCCATTGATTCAACTATCAATACACCAGGCATCACTGGAAAATCAGGGAAATGTCCCTGAAAAAATGGTTCATTCGCAGTAACACATTTTATTCCTGCTATTCTCTTTCCTTCCTCTATCTCCGTAACCCTATCAACCAATAAAAATGGATAGCGGTGTGGAATATATTTTTTAATCTCGTTTATGTCCATAAACTTAGATTCAGAATACAGAAACCAGAATACAGAATCAAATATAAAAAACAAAAATTTTTAAGTTTTTTCTGGATTCTGGCTTCTGGATTCTGGCTTCTCTAATCTCCTTTCCAATTCCCTTACCTTCTTAATCAATTCAGGCAGTTTAGTCAGTCCTGCCTGAATCCTTTTCCATTTGTTGTGCTCAATCGCAGGAATACCTGAATATATACCTGCCCCTAAATTACTAATCACACCTGCTCTTCCTGCCAGTATTACTCCATCACCTATATTTGAATGGTCAGCTATACCTACCTGCCCCCCCATAACAACGCCTTTACCAATATTGCAGCTGCCAGAGATGCCGGTCTGTCCTGCTATTACAGTATCATCTCCTATTATAACATTGTGTGCAATCTGGACAAGGCTATCTATTTTAACACCTTTTTTAATGATGGTGCTGCCAAGTGTTGCCCTGTCTATACATACATTTGCACCTATCTCCACATTATCCTCTATTATTACATTTCCAACCTGAGGAATCTTCTGATAAACACCATTATCATCTTTCACAAATCCAAAACCATCGCTTCCTATAACAGCACCGCTGTGTATTATAACATTTCTTCCAACAACTACATTGTGATATATACTTACATTTGAATAGACAATTGACCCTTCAGCTATCCTTGAATTTTTTCCTATATATGTAAAGGGATATATGACAACCCTGTCTCCAATCTCAGCATTATCTTCGATACAGACAAAAGGGTGTATTGTAACATCTCTCCCTACTTTTTTTGTCTTAATCAATGACTGGGGGCTTATACCTTTTGAATCATCATGGACAGGATAAAAAAGTTTTAGAAGTGAAATTAATGATAGATAAGAGTTCTTTACAATTACTGAAGGCTTTTCTATTAAATCTTTTTCATCTAACCCTTCCTGTAAAACAACAGCCGATGCTTTAGAATGTTTTAACTCAGGCAGATATTCCTTTTTTGAAACAAATGTAATATCTCCGCTTGCTGCCTTCTTTATTTCAGCAACACCTGTAATATCAGTATCAGGGCTACCGTTCAATCTGCCATCAAGTATCTTTGCTATCTCACCGAGTTTCATTTCTTCTGCTCGTCGTATCTCTTTATCAATTTATCTGTAAGGTCTATATTGTCAGAGGCAAAAAGGACAATCTCCCCTTTTTCAAGTATGACTGTAAATCCTTCCTCCTGCCCAATCTTCTGAGCCAATTTAATCAGTTCGGAGATTATCCTGGCTGTCATCTCCCTTTCCTTCATCATAATGTCCCTTCTTGTATCCTCTTTATATCTCTCAAAGTCTCTTCCTTTTCTCCTGTATTCTTCAGTCTTTCTCTCCTTTTCGGATTCCTTCATCATAAAACCCTGTTTGTTCAGTTCCTCTTCCAGTTTTTTTATTTCCTCTTCCCTTTCCTTAAGCACTGCATTCTCTTTTTCAATATCATTTTTGAGCTTTTCCAATGCAGTCTTCCCTGTAGCGGACTGATTTAGTGCCTTTTGAAGGTCCACATAACCTATCTTTAATGACTCAGCCGATAATTTATATGATGTTCCAAATAAAAATAAAACCGATAAAACAACTGCTATTAAGTTTTTCATAACCCCCCCCTCTTTAAAAACAGTAGGCAGTAGGCAGTTTGTTTTTTCTGCTTACTCCTTTCTGCTTTTTTAAAATGCCCTTCCTATAGTAAAATGGAACTCACTTGGGCTCTCACCCTTCATCTGGTCTATTTTGAACCCCCATGAAAAATTTATTGGACCTATCGGAGAATAGAACCTTATTCCTAATCCCCACGCATGCCTCATGTTTCCAATATCAAAATCATTGCTTGTAGTTTTTAATAAATCCCCTTCTTTCCCATATACATTTCCCCTATCGTAGAATACGACTCCCCTCACATATCTTGTGAACGGATATAGTAATTCTGTATTTAAGAGTAAAAGAGACCTGCCGCCAATGGATTGTCCGGCTGCATCTCTTGGCCCCACATCATTAAAATTAAAACCCCTTAAAGAATCAGGACCTCCAAGGAAAAATTTCTCAAATATGGGTAAATCTTTTCCGCTATGTCCATCAACATAGCCCATCTTCCCATGAATCATGAATACAAGATTCCACCACAGAGGATGATACCAACTCTCTTCTCCCATTAATTTATAATAGTTTATAATCCCGCCAATGGGTCCGCCTGCATATTCTCCATATAGATATTGTCTTGAACCCTTTTGCGGATTAAAATAATCATCTCTTGTATCCCTTGTTACAGAAGGGGCAATACTGCTTGTTGTTCTGTCCCCCTCCTGTGAAAAGAGGAAGGATGATGCAATTCCCCTGTTACTTATAGAGATATTAACAATCTCATACCTATAGGAAATATTCCCCCATGTATATTCACCCAGTGATTTACCGAGCCTAACACTGCTGCCATTGTTCTTTGATAAATAGCTATAATAATTTCGCTCTGTATTAAATAAACTTAAGCCTGCCAGGAGTTCCTTGTCAAAAAGCCGCGGTTCTGTAAATTCTATCTCATAATCCTTGCGAAGACTTGATAATTGGGCGTTCAATGCAAGCCTGTATCCCTTTCCAAAAAGATTGCTCTGCGATATTTGGGCAAATAATATAGCATTTTCAACTGAACTATATCCAGCACCTGCACTTAAGCTCCCCGTTGACCTCTCAGTTACCTTTACATCAAGGTCAACCATATCTTCTTCTCTTCTGCTCTTCTGCTCAAAATTGACCTCATCAAAGAAACCAAGGTTATTTATCCTCTCCCTGCTCCTCCTTATCTTGGCACTGTCAAAGAGGCTTCCCTCCTGAAGTCTGAATTCCCTGCGGATTACATTATCCCTTGTTTTTTCATTGCCTAATATATTTATCTTTCCTATATAAACCCTTCTTCCTTTATCAATCTTAATATCTATGTCAACCTTTTTGAGGCTCTCATCGGTTTTTATATTCGGAATTACATCGGCAAAGGCATAACCCTTCTGGGAATACATGTCCGTCATTGTGAAAATATCACGACTGAGCTGAGACCTATTAAATATGTCATTCTCTTTTAGGTTGAATACTCCCATCAGCTCTTTTTCTGAATATACATTATCCCCTTCTATCTGAATACTGCCGACACGATACTGTTCTCCTTCATTTAAAAATATGGTTATGTAAATCCTTCTCAATTCTTTATCAATCTCTACCCGCGGGTCTTCTACCTTTACCTTTATGAAGCCGTTGTCGTGATATAAGGATTCAAGTTTAAGGATATCAGTTTTTAATATCTCCTTCTTGTATGTTCCCGAACTTGTAAACCATGAGAATAGTCCCTTTTCATGAGTATCTACCTGTTTTTTAAGTGCTCTCTCATCAAAATATTTATTACCAACAAATATAATATCTGTTACATATACCTTTTTCCCCTCGTTTATCTTGAATTCTATGTCAACCTGATTATTCTCTATACTCTTTGTTGAGACATCTACAGAGGCAAAATAAAATCCCTTTTCCTGATAAAGCTTCTTTATTGAGTCAATGTCCTTTTGCACAAAGTGGCTTTTAAAATGAATGCCTTTTTTAAGCGAAAGCTTCTTTTTTATTTCAAAAATTTCTATTTCTTTAAATCCCTTTATCTTCACATCTTTGATAAAGGGCTTTTCTTTTACGAGATATGAAACAGTTAATTCCGAAGCATCCTCCTCAACATCAACATTTATATCATCAAAGTATCCGAGGTTATATATCCTTTTTATATCGTTTTTTACCTTTGAAGGAGAATACAGTTCCCCCTCTTTAAGACTTATGTAATACCTGATTGTTGATTCATGAACCCTCTCATTTCCTTTTATTGCTATGTGAACTATAGGATTGGCAAGGTTAATAGCACCAGTTTCAAAATCAGCTGCCTCTAACTCTCCAGAATACAGCAGGCAGTAAGCAGTAAACAACAGGCAGAATACAGCAGGCAGTAAGTAGTAAATGGTTTTTCCGCCTGTTGAATACTGCTTGCTGTTTATTTTCTCCTGACTCATGACTCCTGTTAGCAAGTACCGACAGGGTCCTTTTTCCCTACGAAGACAAGAACATCATTCTGAAGTCTTACATGAAGGACACCTGTATTCTTAAATCTGCCGAGGAGCAGTTCTTCTGAGAGTGGGTCATTGATATGCTTTTGAATTGTCCTCTTCAAATGCCTTGCACCGTATGTCGCATTGTATCCTTCCTTTGCAAGCCATTCCTTTGTATCATTATCAAGCTGAAGCGTAATACCCTCTTCTATCAGGCGGGTGTTCAGGTCATTGATGAGGATATCTACAATCTGGAGTATATCCTCTTTTTCAAGCTGGTGGAAAATGACAGTATCATCAATCCTGTTTAAAAACTCAGGGCTGAATGTCTTTTTAAGCTCTGACTTGATAGTATCCTTATATTTTTTAAACGAACCACCATCGTCTTCCCTCTGGAAACCCATGGATAGCCCTTTATCTAAAAATCTCGCATGGAGATTTGATGTCATTATAAGTATGGCATTCCTGAAATCAACTGCCCTTCCATAGCTGTCTGTAAGCCTTCCATCATCCATTATCTGGAGGAGCATATTGAATATATCTGGATGAGCCTTTTCTATTTCGTCAAGCAGGACAACAGAATATGGCTTTCTTCTGACCTTTTCAGTAAGCTGTCCACCTTCTTCATAGCCCACATAGCCGGGGGGTGAACCTGTAAGTTTAGATACATTAAACTTTTCCATATACTCCGACATGTCAAGCCTTATAATCGCCCTCCTGTCGCCAAACAGATATTCTGCCAGCACGCAGGCAAGTTCTGTCTTGCCGACACCGGTAGGACCAAGGAAGAGAAATGACCCCATTGGTCTCTTTATATCTTTCAGCCCGGCCCTTGAGCGTCTTATCGCCTTGCTTATAGCACTTATTGCCTCTTTCTGTCCTATTATCTTTTTTGATAGCTCTGCATCCATCTCCTGAAGTCTCTGTGATTCCTCTTTCTCAATTCTTGACAGAGGTATGCCTGTCATCCTTGATACTACATAGGTAATGTCATCTTCTGTTACCTCAGGCATTGCACCTTTCTGCGAGGCTTCCCACTCTATTTTCATCAATTCCAATTTGCTCTTCAGACCCTCCTCTTTATCCCGCAGTTTAACTGCCTTCTCAAACTCCTGTGCCTCAATCCTTTCCCTTTTCTCTCTTGCGGCATCATCAATCTCTCTCTGCAATTCTCTCACCTCTGGCGGATATGTAACCCTTTTCAGCCTTACCCTTGAACCTGCCTCGTCTATAACATCTATTGCCTTATCAGGTAAGAATCTGTCACTTATATACCTATCGGACAATTTAACAGATGCATTAATTGCACCTTCTGTTATTCTCACCTTATGATGGAGTTCATACTCATCCTTTAATCCTTTTATAATCTGTATTGCCTCCTCTACGGACGGCGGGTTTACAATTATCGGCTGGAATCTCCTTTCCAACGCACCATTCTTTTCAATATATTTTCTATATTCATCCAGCGTAGTTGCACCTATACACTGTATCTCGCCTCTGGAGAGGGCTGGTTTTAACATATTTGAAGCATCCACTGACCCTTCTGCCGCACCTGCACCTATCAGTGTATGGATTTCATCTACAAAGAGGATAATATTCTTGGGGGGCTGTGTTATCTCCCTCATTACAGCCTTCATCCTTGCCTCAAACTGCCCCCTGTATTTTGTTCCGGCAATCAGTGCGCCAAGATCAAGCGATATTAATTTTTTGTCATATAGAGTCTGAGGAACCTCTCTACCTACAATCCTCTGTGCAAGTCCCTCTACAATAGCTGTTTTGCCAACACCGGGCTCACCAATGAGGACAGGATTATTTTTTGTGCGGCGAGAAAGTATCTGAATTACCCTCTCTATCTCATTGGTCCTGCCGATTACAGGGTCAAGTCTCCTTTTGATTGCCAACTCAGTAAGGTCTCTGCCGAATTCATCTAATGCAGGTGTCTTGCTTGTATCTCTTGCCTCTGATGCAGGCTCTCTCAGTAGATTTATAGTCTGCTCCTTTATATCTGAATACTGTAATCCGAAGCTGCTCAATATCCTGTAGGCAACGCCATCCTTCTCCTTTATCAATCCTATAAGAATATGCTCAGTGCCGATATAACTATGCCCCATTGCCCTTGCTTCTTCTACTGCATACTCCAGCACCTTTTTTGCACGAGAAGTAAAGGGTATATCCCCGACAACAAGCGTATTTGAGCTCAAAGGAAGGTTTCTTTCAATCTCAGGCTTCAGATGTTTTATATCCACTCCCAGTCTCTGGAGGACAAGAATCGCTATGCCCCCGCCGTCTTTAATTATGCCAAGGAGTATATGCTCAGTTCCAAGGTATTCATGCTGACACCTCTCTGCCTCTTCTCTTGCAAGGATTATTACCCTTCTCGCCCTTTCAGTAAATTTCTTAAACATATTCATCCTCCCTCTTTTACACTATCACTCCGTCTGCCAATTTTATCACTCTCATCATTTTTTTTACAAGGGTGTCATTATGGGTGACTATTACAAATGTCTGCCCTTTTTCTCTATTCATTCTAAAAAAGAGCTCGTATATATCCTCGCTTGTCTTGCTGTCAAGGTTTCCTGTAGGCTCATCTGCAAGTATGAGGTCAGGTTCATTCATGAGCGCCCTTGCAATTGCCACCCTCTGCTGCTCGCCGCCTGACAATTTACCTGGTCTATGATTGATTCTATCCTTTAATCCGACTTCTGTCAAAATTCTTTTAGCTTCTATTGCCGCCTCATCTTTTCTTTTTTTATTTATAATGGCAGGGAGCATAACATTTTCTATTGCAGTAAATTCTGGCAAAAGGTTATTGAACTGAAATACAAAGCCAATCCTCTTATTGCGAAATCCTGCCAACTGTATTTTGTTCATTTTAAATATGTCTTGATTATTAAACACCACAGACCCCTCTGTTGGCTTATCTAATGCACCGATTACATGAAGGAGTGTGCTTTTTCCCGCACCTGATGCACCTACTACGCCGAGCATCTCACCTTTTGCTATGCTGAAATTGAGACCCTTTAAGACCTCAAGAGAATCATCTCCGGACTTAAAGGATTTTTTTAGTTCTTTGACCAGCACTAATTCTTCCACTTTTCACTCATACCTAAGTGCCTCCACAGGGTCAAGTCGGGAGGCATTCCATGATGGATATATAGTTGCAAGAAAGCTTATGACAATTGCCGATAAAGATATATATAAGAAATCAAGAGGATTCATCTTTACCGGGAGCGTATCAAGCTGATAGACATCGCTTGGGAGTTTTATGAAGTGGTAAGTATCAAGGAGTTCACATAAGACATATCCACCGATACATCCAATAATAGTGCCTGCTATTCCGATAATCAATCCCTCCATTATAAAGATTTTCATTATACTATTGTCTGTAGCGCCCATGGATTTGAGGATTGCAATATCTCTCCCCTTTTCCATAACCATCATTATAAGAGTACCGATTATATTGAATGCGGCAACTATTATTATTAGTGTAAGTATAACAAACATGCCAAACTTTTCAAGTTTGAGCGCCGAGAAGAGATTCTTATTCATCTCCATCCAATCCCTTGTCCAGTATGGGAAGCCGAGCATACTGTGAATTTTATCTGCCACACTGTCTGCAAGATAAATATCATCCACCTTTATCTCAATACCTGTCACAGTTTCACCCATACTGAAAAACCTCTGTGCCGCAGGTATTGATATAAGGGCAAGGCTTGAATCATATTCGTACATTCCTGTATCAAATATGCCAACCACCCTGAACTTTTCTACCTTTGGGGCGGTCCCCATTGGGGTTGCCCTTCCGAATGGAGAAACAACATCAATAGTATCGCCAAGAAATACAGCAAGATTTCTTGCAAGGTCTTTACCAATTACAATACCTTCTATAAGTTCGGAGTTCGGAGTTCGGAGTTCGGAGTTCTGGGGGGTTTTTAAGAATTTTAACCCGCCCTCTTTTACCCTCTTTGATAGGTCAGTAACCTTCGCCTCCAAATCAGGGTCAATACCGCGGATTGCAACTCCTGAGACGCTGTTGTGAGATGTCAGCATTACCTGATTAAAAATAAAAGGGGATGCAGATACAACATGGGGAACACCTTCTATCTTTTTAATAAGCTCTCCATATTTTGTCATTGCACCCTCATTACTCAAGACAACTACATGGGAGTTCGTCCCAAGAATCTTATTCCTCAAGTCCTCCTGCATACCGCCCATAACAGATATGACTACAATAAGCGCAGTAACGCCAACAGCCACACCCCCGATGGAAATCCATGTGATAAGGGATATAAAAGCCTGCTTCCTCTTTGCCTTTAAATATCTGAGACTAATAAAAAATTCGTAGGACATAAAAATTCAGAACACTAATTACACGAATATACGAATGTCACGAATAGATACAAGAAGTAAAAAAATCTTGTTTCTTGCTTCTATCTCCTTGTTTCTTATTTTTTTGTGTGATTTGTTAATTCGTGTCATTCGTGTTCCGCTTTAAGTTTTTGTTTTACTCCTTCCTCATTTGAGGAAATAAAATTACATCTCTGATTGAGGGGGAATTTGTAAAGAGCATTATGAGTCTGTCTATACCAATCCCTTCTCCAGCTGTCGGGGGCATTCCATACTCTAATGCCCTCACAAAATCATCATCCATCATGTGTGCCTCTTCATCCCCAGCACCCCTCTGTGAAACCTGCTCCTCAAATCTTTCTCTCTGGTCTATAGGGTCGTTTAACTCTGTATAGGCATTTGCCATCTCCCTTTTTGCTATATAGAGTTCAAACCTCTCTACAAGTTCAGGGTTATCCCTTTTCTTTTTTGAAAGAGGGGATAAATCAAGTGGATAATCTGTAATAAATGTCGGCTGTATAAGTTTTGGCTCTACAGTATAATCAAATATCTTCTGCCAAATTTTTCCCTTTGTATCCGATTTTGTAATCGGTGCACCAAGCTCTTTTGCAAACTTCAATGCCTTTTCATTATCTTCCAATATATCAGGACTTACACCTCCTAATTCAACTATTGAATCCTTAAATGAATATCTTTTCCACGGCGGTGTCAAATCTATTTTTTCACTGCCATACTCTATAACAGATGTCCCCAGCACCTCTTTTGATAAAAAGGAGAACATCTCCTCAGTCAGGCTTATTAAATCATTGTAATCCGCATAAGCCATATAAAACTCAAGCATTGTAAATTCAGGGTTATGCTGTGTTGATATGCCTTCATTCCTGAAATTCCTGTTTATCTCATAGACCCTCTCAAGCCCTCCAACCACAAGCCTTTTCAAATAAAGCTCCGGTGCTATCCGTAAAAATAGGTCCATACCGAGTGCATTGTGGTGGGTTTTAAACGGTTTTGCAGTAGCACCACCCGGGATGGACTGCATCATAGGTGTCTCAACCTCAAGGAAACCTTTATTATTAAGAAAGTCCCTCATCTTCTGGACAATAAGCGTTCTCTTGATAAAGACCTCCCTGACTTCGGGATTGACAATCAAATCCACATACCTCTGTCTATATCTGATTTCAACATCCTTTAGTCCATGCCATTTTTCAGGGAGGGGCCTCAATGATTTTGTTAGGAGGGTAATACCTTTTGCATGGATGGTTAATTCATTTGTCCTTGTTCGGAAAACCTTGCCTGTTATGCCGATTATATCGCCAATATCATATTTAAGGAATGTATCATATACGCCATCGCCCAACTCATCTTTTCTTATATATATCTGTAGTCTGCCTGACGAATTCTGAACATGACAGAAGGTGGTCTTCCCATGCTCCCTCCTTGTCATTATCCTGCCTGCAAGGGTAACCTCGTCATTAAGTTTCTCTAATTCCTCTCTTGAGAGGGCTCCGTATTTTTGTAAAACAAAACCTATAGAGTGGGTTACTCTAAATCTGTCAATATAAGGGTCAGTGCCTGAATTTCTTAATTCCTGAAGCTTTGCCCTCCTCAACTGCATCTGCTCTGAAATGTCTTCCAAGTGGTCTCCTTAATAATTTTTATTTTTATCTTTCTTCTCTGTGTCCTCTGCGGTTAAATTAAATTTTTGTTCAGCCTTGTATTTGTTGTAACAGACATAGCATATCTTTCCCTTTTCAGTCTTCATCTTCATATGCTCTTCCTTGGCGCCAAGCTCTCTTCCGCATTTAAAACATTTTGACATTAAAACATTATAATGTAATCGTCTCTGTAATGGAAGGTTAAAATGAGGGTGAATTTTTTCATTTTTTAAATGCACTTTTTGGGTTAATATATTGTTTGCAAAAGATACATTATGAAAGGTATCTAACTGTTGGAATCCGTGGTTTAGATTGGCTTGATTCAAAACCGATAGATTCCATGAAGATATTTTTAACTCTAATACTTTTTCAACTGGAAATAGCCATGCTCCTATCAGTTATCAAGTGGATTGCAGGGATTTTATACTCGTTGTTAATGGGAACAGTTGCCATTATTGTTTCCATAGTTTGTAAAAATCCTAATGCTGTCCGTTCCGTTACCAGAGTGTGGGGTAGGGGTATGTGCAGGTTAAGCGGGGTTAGGGTAGAGGTCAGCGGGATTGAAAACATTTTGAAAGACAAATCTCAAATATTTATTTCAAATCATCAGGGGATGTATGATATATTTATTCTTGAAGGATACCTCCCTGCAAATTTCTTATGGATAGCAAAAGAAAACCTCTTTAAGATTCCAATAATCGGATGGGCAATGAGCAGGGCGGGGTATATCGGGATAAACAGGACCAGCCCAAAGAAGTTTCTTGAGAGTTTAAGTCGGGCAGTTGATGAAATAAAAAACGGCAAGTCAATTATCATATTTCCTGAGGGGACGCGGACGCTTGACGGGAGTATAGGAAAATTTAAAAGAGGAAGTCTTTTTCTCATATTTAAAACAGCTGTACCTGTTGTCCCAATTACTATCAGCGGCAGTTTTGATATATTAAAAAAGGGAGAATTCAGAATAAATTCTGGAAGGGTTCGTGTTCATATAGATAAGTCCATAGAGGTTAAAGAGAAATCTGATGCTGAAGCAGATTCAGGAGAAGAAGGGCAATTGTTGAATAGTTTCAGAGACATAATTGTTAATAATCTTCAGAAACTGAAAGCAGAAGAAGGAGTAAGATAACAGAATGTGTTTTGAGAATAGAGAATTAGAAGAAAGGATAAAGAGGCTTAATAGTATTGGGATTGCCCTATCCAGCCAGACAGATCTGCGAATTCTTTTGGAGATGATTGTAAAAGAGGCGAGGGGGTTTACAAATTCAGATGCAGGGAGCCTCTATAGGAAGGAAGAAGACAGGCTAATCTTTGAAGTGGCACAGAATGATACACTTGACAGGAGGCTTGGTGAAAAGGAGAAAGAGGCATTCAGTCCTTTCCCTATACCTCTTACAAAGAAGAGTATTGCAGGCTATGTAGCATTGACAGGCATTACATTAAACATACCTGATGCTTATCATCTGTCAGAAAAAGAGGAGTACAGCTTCAACCGCGATTTTGATAACAGGAACAATTACAAGACAACATCCATGCTTGTAATCCCGATGAAGGACCATGAGGGGGAGATAATAGGCGTGCTTCAATTGATAAATGCAATAGATGAGAAGGAAAATATAATCCCTTATCCTCAAGACCTTCAGGATTTAATATCCTCACTGGCATCACAGGCCGCTGTAGCCATAAGAAATGCAAAGCTTATAGAAGATATTAAGAACCTTTTTGAATCGCTTGTAAAGTATTCTGCTACTGCCATAGACGCAAGAAGCCCCCATACTGCCGGTCACTCCCGGAGGGTGTCTGAGCTGTCAGTAAAGGTTGCAATGGCAATAAATGGGGAAAATAACGGCCCCCTCTCGGATATAAAATTCAGCCTGCTTGAAATTGAGGAGCTTAGAATAGCTGGCTGGCTTCATGATATAGGAAAGATAGGTGTAAGAGAGTGGGTATTGGAAAAGACAAATAAATTAAATGACGACAGGATGGAGGCAATCAGAAACAGGTTTATGTATATAAAAGAAAAGATAAAAAATGAATTATTAAAGAGGGAAATTGAGGGAGGCTATGAACCGACAGATATAGAGGAAAAATTGAACTCTGCACTAAAAGAACTTGATGAAGATATTGAATTTATTAATATCGTAAACAAACCAGGATTTCTTAAGGATAGTGACTTGGAGAGATTGAAAAAAATTGCCAGCAGGAAATATTCAAATTCAAATGGTGGAGAGGAATCTTACCTGACAGAGTTTGAATGTAAAAATCTTTCCGTGAGGAAAGGCAATCTTACAGAGGAGGAATATAAGAATATCCAGTCCCATGTTATTCATACTCATAATATCCTGTGTAATATACCTTTTACAAAAAATTTAAAAAATGTCCCCCTTATCGCCGCTTCCCATCACGAGATGCTGAATGGAACAGGGTATCCCAACGGACTAAAGGATAATCAGATACCGATGCAGGCAAGGATTATAGGGATGGTAGATATATTTGATGCCCTGACTGCAGCCGATAGGCCCTATAAGGCGTCTGTCCCTCTTGATAAAGCCCTCCAGATACTTAAGCTTGAGGCAAAGGACAACAGACTGGATGAGCGGATTGTAAATATATTTATTGAAAAGAAACTCTACGAAGGGGCAGTTTAGTAGATTCAAAAGGTGAAAAATCCTAAATCCCAGATAATATCAAAAATTAAAATTCAAATTCCCAACCCCCTTTAAAATTATTAAAAAAACACTTGACAACTTTTTAAATATAATTTACTATTGATAGTGAATATCAAAATCAATATCATAGAAAGGAGGTTTTTAAAAATGGAAAGGATTAGAGTATTTTTTGCATTGGTTGTGTTATTGCTTCTTATGTTTATCTCTACTGTCTCTTTTGCAGAAGAGGCGGAAATTAAGGAGATGAAGAGACAGATTGAGGTGCTGACAGAGGAGATGGAGAAATTAAAGCTTGGTGCAGTTGCAGAGCCAAAGTATGAGAGTTTTATGGGTTTAGGTCCTGCGGCATCCAAGGTGTATGGGATAGAAAAGGGATTGTCAATTGGAGGCTATGGTGAAGTAGTCTACAATAATTATCAACACTCGTCAAAAAAGGATTTTGCAGATGCATACAGATTTATCCTATACGGAGGTTATAAATTCAATGATTGGATTTTAATGAATACGGAGCTTGAATTTGAGCATGCGGGTATTGGAAACACGGGTTCTAAGGAACCAGAGGTCTATGCTGAATTCTCATATCTTGATTTTCTCTTAAACAAGAGTTTTAACCTGAGGACAGGTTTGATATTGATGCCTATCGGTATCGTTAATGAATATCATGAGCCAACGGTTTATAATGGTGTTAGCAGACCCGATGTGGAGCTAAACATAATTCCAAGCACATGGAGGGATATTGGTGTAATGGCTTATGGAAGCATGGGAGGTCTGAAATATGATGTTGCCCTTGTCAATGGAACCAGGGCAAACAGTTTTACTAACAGCACATGGATACGCTCCGGGAGACAGCAGGGGGCAAAGGTGAATGCCGATGCTCTGGCATCATTGGTTCGTATAAACTATGAGCCACTGACAGACCTTTTAGTCGGCGGGACATACTATTCAGGAAAGGCTGATGAAGGCAAGGGGGGAGACGAAGATAAATCCACTGATAAAGAGGGAACTGTAAATCTATGGGAGGTTCATGGCCAGTATCAGTTAAAGGGTCTTCAGTTAAGAGGGCTTTATGCAAGAGGCTCTCTGGATGCTAATGATAACTTTAAAACAGATACCTCTTTAAAGAAAGTAGGGAAGGAGGTTGAGGGGTGGTATGTAGAAACTGCATACGATATTATGTCCTTTATAAAATCAGAGTCAGAGATGTCCCTCTCACCTTTTGTCCGGTATGAAGCTTACGATACTAATAAAGAGGTCTTCAACGGACAAACCCGTGATAAGACACTGGATAGGAGAGTAATAACCGCCGGAATGGGTTTTAAGCCCCATCCCAATGTGGTTATTAAGGCAGATTATCAATTGAAGGATACGGCATCAAGTCTTTCAGAGGGTAAGGGGACAAATCTGGATGAAAACAAGATTGACCAGTTCAATCTCGGTGTAGGATTTATTTTTTAAGTAGGCAGTAAGCAGTAGGCAGTAAACAGTTTTTTTGCCTATTGCTAATTGCCAACTATTTTGCATGTGAGAATCTTAACTTTTATAATTATATTATTCATAACTATTCTATATGTTAATCCTGCAGATGGAAAGGTCTATCTTACAAAGGATGATGCATTGAAGAAGGCATTTCCTGATGCGGTGATTGATAGAAAGACCCTGTTTTTATCTGATGAGGATGTTAAAAGGGTAGAGTCTCTTTCCGGAGTTAAAGTTGAATCAAAAATCCTTACATATTATATAGCGATGGAAAATGGCGGTGTCATTGGTTACGCATTTTTTGGAAGCCATATAGTAAGGACAAAGCCGGAGGTTTATATGGTTATTATCAACCCTGATGGCAGTCTTAACCATATTAAAATTCTCGCATTTTATGAGCCTGAGGAGTATCTACCGCCGAAAAGGTGGTTTGAGCAGTTTAATGGTAAGGTGCTTGATGATAACCTCTGGACAAAGAGGGGGATAAGTGCTGTAACAGGTGCAACATTGAGTGCTAATGGCATAACACAGGAGGTTAGAAAGGCACTTGCAGTTTTTCAAATAATGATTCTCAAAAAGGAGGACTGATACTATGTTTCTACGAATATGCCAGATGCTTCACAGGTGGACTGGGCTCTTGATTGTTCCTCTTATTCTTATTTCTACTTTGACAGGATTTTTAATTCTGCACAGGGACGGTCTCTCCCTTTATGAAAAGCCTGTTCAAAACTCCATTTTTCTATGGCTGTATGGAGAACCAAAAACTTTTGAGATTGATGGCGAAAAGATTGTTGAAGAGTATCCGCCCTCATGGGGAAAGGCGTTGTCAGCCTTTCACGACGGGAGATTTAGAGGTGTGTCCTTTGTACTGATTGCAGATATCCTTGTCATATCATTGATAATTTTATCCCTTACAGGTCCCTATCTCTATCTTAAAAAGCTCCAGTTTAAAAAGAAGGGCATTCCTGTTTCTGAGAGGCTTGAAGACCTTGACTATTTACAGATTTTAGACAGATTCGGTAAATTAAAGGGGAAATCAGTAGAGATAAAAGACAGAATTGACGAACTGCATAAAATAGTTGAACACATCTTTAGTCACACAAAGGATAAAGAGATAGCCATGAATAAAGATGAGCTTATATTTATTGAAGAACACATAAAAGAGCTTGATAACAAAACCCATGAAATCATGGATAAGATAAAAGGGGAGGAGAAAATTGACATCCTCTGAGGTTTTTGATACTATTCCAGCCATGGATACACAGACAGCAGAACTTTCCACTAAATCAACGGTAGATGGATATACCTATAAAGATTATCTTCTGATAGATGACAATAAACGGTATGAGGTCATTAGAGGAGGGCTTATCATGGTTCCTGCACCCTTTACAATTCATCAGAGAATATTAGAGAATCTGGGGTTTATCATTAGTAAGTGCGTGAGAGAGAAGGACTCAGGAAAGGTTTTTTACGCCCCCACAGATGTTGTCTTATCGGAAGATATAGTTGTCCAGCCTGATATACTCTTTATAAGCAAAGAAAGGCTTGACATTATTAAAGAGGCTGCAATTATGGGGAGCCCTGATTTAATTGTAGAGATAATATCACCTTCATCTGCATCTTATGACACAGTGGAGAAAAGGGATATATACGAAGAGTATGGGGTGAAGGAATACTGGCTTGTCTTCCCACAGGAGAAGGCGATAGAAGTTTTATCCCTTGAAGATGGTGTTTACAGGGAACTCTGTAAGGGTAGGAAGACAGGGATTGTGATGTCAAAGATTATCGCTGGCTTAGAAGTAGATTTAAAAGAGGTCTTTGAATCCTTATAAAACTTGTCCCATTATGCCTTTAAAGGGGATATGAATACATTGAAGTATAAAAACAGGGCAGCTATTCTGAGTTTTGTTTTTTTCTCTTTAATCTCTCTCGCCCTGCTGCCTTTCTATCATATCCATACTGAAATTGAGCATGTACAATTTTTAGATTCCCATAAGCATCAAGCACACCAGCATATCTGTCTTATTGAGTGGTTTGCCTCTTCGCTGACTAATGGTTATCTTGATAAAGATTGTGAAGATTCCCATGAAGAAGAAGAGGCTCAAACAAACATGTCCCTGCAAGCTTTAAGCAGGGATAAGAGTCAATATTTAATAAAACAAGGCGGGGATTTAACAAAAGATTTAACTCAGCCTTTGCTATATACCTCAAATTCCATTCCGATTGTATCAAAAAACCCCTTCTATTTTATTTTTGTAATTTCAATATATTCTCATTATAGCATTACCCCTTCAAGCAATAACTTCAGCACCCGCTCTCCACCGCAAATCCTTATTTAACCAAAATTAGCCACAGATTTACACAGATAAACACAGATAAATGCAATTAAATTCTTTATCCTGATTTTCTGTGTTCATCTGTGTCCAAATTTAGTCTTTTTTTATTTTTTTCTCTGTGTCCTCTGTGAACTCTGTGGCAAGTTTTTATAATTTATGCTTTTTTTAAAAAGGAGGGTTTTGATGAGGATATTACCGATTATCTTATTTTCGCTATTTGTATTTACAGAATCTTCTGGTATGGAATTGTCTATTGACGAGGCAGTGGATTATGCCATGAAGAATAATCTTGACCTGAAAGCCAAAAGGGAGGAGCTAAATGTCGCAAAGGGTAATTTGACTACTGCCATTACCTACCCTTTCAATCCTGAAATTTCCCTTGAAGGAAGGAATCTTCTCTCCTCTGGTGAGAATGAAAAGACCAGCTATAGATTTGGAGAGAAGAATGAATACTCTCTCTCCATCTCCCAGACCCTTGAAACAGGGGGACAGAGAAGTTTGAGGAAAGATATTGCATTAAAAAATGAGGATATAGTTCAGCTTGAGATAGTGGATATGGAGAGGCTCTTAACAGGTGAGGTAAAGAGAGAGTTTTATAATCTCATCTTTCTTGAGGACAAATTAAAATTGACTGACTTATCAATAGGTCTAAATCAGAAGCTGCTTGATGTGGCAGAAAAAAGATTCAGGAGCGGTGATGCACCAAAGATGGATGTCAACCTGACAATGGTAGAACTCAAGAAAGTAGAAAATGAAAAGACAAAAGTGACGGGATTGTTCTCCATATCAAAGGCAAGAGTGAGCAGTCTGCTGGGACTGTCTCCTGATACGGAGATTATCTTGAGAAGGGATGAAGATTTAACTCCCCCCTTAAAAGATATGGACTTAAAAGGATTAAAAGAAATGGCAATAAAGAATAGGCCTGACATTATTAATTTTGAGATAAAAGAGAAGGCAATCTCAGAAGAGATTTTGCTGACAAGGGCTGATGTTTCGCCTGATGTCAGGGTATCCCTCCTCTACAACAGGGACTATGATAAAGAGGTCTATGGTGCAGGGGTATCCATACCAATACCGGTTGTCAATAGAAACAGAGGGCAGATAGAGACCCTCATGGCACAGAAGTTAAGACTGAATACCATGAGGGAATCCTTAAAGCTCCTGATAGAGAAGGAGATAGAATCAGCATGGCTGAGAGTTGATACTGCAAAAAAGAGTCTTAAGCTGTTTAAAGAGGATATACTCCCCCAATTAAAGGAGAATGCCGACGGGCTAAAGAGGGCATATGATGCCGGGAGGGTTGGCATCTTTGCCATTATCATTGAGCATCAGAAACTTATCTCAAATACAAGTGCCTATTATGACTCTCTTTATGAATATAACACCGCACTGGTGGATTTAGAGGCAGCAAGTGCAGGAGGTATGAAATGAGAAGAATTTTCATTTTAATAGCTTTATCCCTGATGATTGCATCAGGATTTGCGATATGGGTATATTTGAATTTTAAATCACCTGAGCAGGCAATTTCAGAATCAAAGGCTGAAGATAGCCATAAGGAAGACGGCATTATAAAACTCAATGAGAATGCAATAAAGTCTGCCGGTATTGTTATAGAGGATGTAAAGAAAATGGTGATTGGCGATTATATAACTGCTACAGGAGAGGTTAGAGCAAATGCCGAGAAGGAGGCATATATCACACCGAGGATACCGGGAAAGGTGGTTGAGGTAAACTATAGGCTCGGAGACGATGTGAATAATGGAGAGATGCTGGCAAGGATTGACAGCGTGGAAACAGAGGAGATAAGGGCTGGTTTTATAGGGGCTGCTGCCAATTTAAAGGCTGCTGAGGCAAATTTAGAAAAGGAGAGGATTCTATATAATAGCAAGGCAAAAATACTTGATATTATAAAAAAGGGGATTAAATCAGAAGAGACGATAACTATCCTTAAAGATGCTGAGCTGGGAAAGGCAAAGGCAGATATTTTAAAGCCGTTGGCGAGATTGGAACTTGGCGAAGCCAATCTAAAAAGGGAGAAGGAACTTTATCAAGATAATATCTCTTCCATGAAGGAGGTAGTTGCCGCAGAAAAGGAGTATACCAGTGCCATGATAGAATTTCAGACAGGAGTAGAGGAGATGTTTCTCAATGCGAAACATGAGCTTGCTAAGGTTGAGGCAGAATATATGTCTGCAAAGGCAAGAATGGAAGAACGGAGGGAACACTTCTATCACTATGGCTTTTCAGATACAGAGATAGATGAGATGATTGATGAGTCGAGAAAATATGGACATGCCAGAATACCAATAATCGCACCCTTTAAAGGAAGAATTGTAGAGAGAATGGTTACAGTGGGTCAGGTGGTAGATATATCCACCAAACTCTTTAAGTTGATAGACCTCTCTACAGTATGGGTGTGGGCGAATATATATGAAAAGGATTTAGGCATGGTGAAGAAGGGGCAGGAGATTTTTATTACAGTTACTCCATACCCCGATAGGGTCTTTACAAGCAGGATTACTTATATCTCCGATACTGTAGATCCTGCTACAAGGATTGTTAAGGTAAGGGCAGAACTTGTAAATCCCCCCACACCCCCCTTTACGAAAGGGGGGCAGGGGGGATTACTGAAACCAGAGATGTTTGCATCAGTAAAAATAGATATAGGGCGAGGCTTCAGCCTCGCTGTCCCTGAATCCGCAGTTCAAAGGGAGGGGGAGAATACAATTGTCTTTGTGGCAAAAGATGAAACCTCTTTTAAAAAAAGGATTGTAACCCTCGACGCTGAGATAGATGGCTATCATTCTGTCCTCTCAGGACTTAAGGAGGGGGAGAGGATAGTTACAAAGGGCGCCTTTACACTTAAATCAGAGAGTCTAAAGGGATTGATGGAGGAGGAATAAAATGATAGACAAACTTATTCATTTTGCCTTAAGAAATAAGTTTCTCATTATGGCTGCTGTTTTTATTCTAATTGCCTTCGGTATTTATGCCTTTGAAAAACTCCCCATTGATGCCTTCCCTGATGTAACTACCATTCAGGTACAGGTTATCTCAAAAGTGCCGGGGATGTCTCCTGTAGAAGTGGAGCAGCTTGTAACCTTTCCATTAGAGGTGGAGTTTATGGGACTTCCCGGAAAGACCGAACTCAGGTCTGTAACGAAATTTGGTTTTTCTGTAATTACGGTAGTCTTTGAGGATGGGACTGATATCTACTGGGCGCGTCAGATTGTCCTTGAGCGATTAATTCAGGCTAAAGAGAAACTCCCAAAAGGTGCAGAAGTAATGCTTGGTCCAATAGCAACAGGTTTGGGAGAGGTTTATCAGTATACCCTTGAAAGGAGTCAGGAGTCAGGAGTCAGGAGTCAGGAGTCAAAAATCCGAAATCCGAAATCCGAAATCCTAAATCAAGAGGATGACCTTATGGAATTCAGGACACTTCAGGACTGGGTGGTGAGACCTATGCTCCGCACAGTCCCGGGTGTTGCAGATGTGAACAGTCTTGGAGGTTATCCAAAACAGTATCAGGTAATGGTCAATCCTGACCATCTCAGGAAATATAATCTCACACTGCGTCAGGTCTTTGAGTCTGTAGAAAAGAACAATGCCAATGTAGGAGGGGGATATATCCGACATCAGCAAGAAGCTTACGCAATCCGCGGACTCGGTCTGATTCAGTCCATCCGTGATATTGAAGAAATAGTTGTCTTCTCTGTAGATGGCATCCCAATATACCTGAGGGATGTGGCAGATATTAAAATAGGCTCCCGCTATCGTCTCGGTGGTGTAACAGCCGATGGTAAGGGTGAGGCAGTAGAGGGGCTTGTCCTCATGCTTAGGGGTGGTAACAGTCGTGAGATTGTGAGTGCTGTTAAGGAAAGGGTAAAAGAGATTAACAATATTTTGCCTGAGGGTGTATCGATAAAACCTTTCTATGACAGGACAGAATTGGTGGAGCTGGCACTTTTCACCATAGAGAAGGCACTTATGGAAGGGGTTTTCCTTGTTGTAATTGTCCTTTATCTCTTTTTAAGAAACTTTCGCGGGTCGCTGGTTGTAGCCCTGACCCTGCCCCTTGCCGTCCTCTCAACATTTATCATTATGGAGTATGTAGGATTGACAGCAAACCTCATGACCTTAGGCGGGCTTGCCATATCACTCGGTATGATTGCGGATGCCTCCATTATTCAGGTGGAGAATGTCCAGAGGCACCTATCTGAAAAAGGCACAGAAAAACATACTGTTCTAACGGTTTTAGAATCTATCCTTGAGGTGAGAAAGCCTTCACTCTTCGGCGAGCTGATAATAGCCATTACATTTATCCCTCTCATGACACTTGAGGGAATGGAGGGGAAGATGTTCAGCCCCCTCGCATTTACAGTGGTCATTGCCCTCCTCTCTTCTCTCATCCTTTCCATCTTTGTCGTCCCTGTCCTCTGCCTCATCTTTCTAAAGCCCACTGAAGAGAGAGAGAGTTTTATTATAAGGGGGGCAATCTATATTTACCGGCCAATCCTATCCTTTGCAATGAAACAGAGATGGATAGTCCTCACCATTGCAATATCCCTGTTTATAGGAAGCCTTCTCCTCGCCCCTTTTATAGGAAGGGAATTTATCCCAAATATGGACGAAGGTACTATTGTCATCAATATTATGAGGCTTCCAAGCATATCCCTTGAAGACTCACTCAATATCTCAACCATTGTAGAGAAGGAATTGATGAAACTCCCGGAGGTTGAAACCGTTGTAAGCAGAACTGGAACTGATGAGATCGGAGCCGATCCGATGGGACCTGAGCTATCCGATGTATTTGTAACCTTGAAACCACAAGAGGGATGGCGATTTAAGACAAAGTTGGAGCTTCAGGAAAATATGCGTGATGCTATTGAAAAGATTCCCGGTATTGCCTTTGTCTTCTCCCAACCTATTCAGATGAGGGTGGATGAGCTTGTCTCAGGCGTAAGGGCACAGATTGCAGTAAAGCTTTTTGGCGAGGATATGAAGACCCTTCAGGAGAAGGCATCTCAGATTGCATCTGTTTTAAAAGGTATAAGGGGTATTGGCGACCTGCGGGTTCAGCAGATTGCAGGACAGTATTATCTGGAGATTCAGGCAGACCGCAGTGCGATGGCTCGTTATGGTATCAATATCGCTGATTTAAACGAGGTGGTGGAGATGATCAGGATAGGAAAGATGGTCTCCGAGTTTATCGAGGGAGAGAGGCGATTCGGTATTGTGATAAGACTTCCGGATAGTTGGAGCAAGAATACGGAGACAATCGGTAATCTCTTTGTGACTGCTTCCAATGGCGTCCGCATACCTCTAAAAGAAATTGCAGGTATTCAAATAAAGGAGGGACCCTCAAGTATAGATAGGGAAGAGGGACAGAGGAGAATCGTAATAGAGGCAAATGTAGAGGGGAGGGATATTGTAAGCTTTGTGAATGAGGGGCAAAGGCTGCTCTCCCAGAAGGTTAAACTTCCGGTCGGCTATTATGTCTCATGGGGCGGACAGTTTGAGAATCAGCAGAGGGCTATGAAAAGGCTATCCATCGTTGTTCCACTCTCCATTGCCCTTATCTTCTTCCTTCTCTTCTCAACTTTCAATTCGGTAAGATATGCCGCACTCATACTCCTGAATCTTCCTATGGCATTGATAGGCGGGATTTTTGGATTATGGATTTCAGGGCAATATCTAAGTGTCCCTGCATCTGTTGGGTTCATTGCACTCTTCGGAGTAGCAGTCTTAAACGGCATAGTCCTTGTCTCATACATTAATAGGCTTCGTGAGGAAGGCATGAGTGTAGAGGAGGCGGTTATCACAGGCTGTGAAAAGAGATTGAGACCCGTCCTCATGACAGCAATGGTTGCTATACTTGGATTAATTCCCATGCTCTTTGCCACAGGGCCCGGCTCTGAGATACAAAAGCCTCTGGCAACGGTAGTCATTGGCGGTCTCATAACATCAACACTTTTAACACTCATTGTATTGCCAACCCTCTACAAATGGTTTGAGGAGAAGAGGGTGGAGTTTTAAATGAGAGGAGGTGATTCAAATGGAAAAAATAGGAGGTGTATTATTTGTATTGTTTATAGCAGCAGGATTTATTGGGTGTTATAAACAGGTTTCCAGTGAGGCAATAACTCCTGTGGATGTTGAGGTTGTGGAATTAAATGCATCGTTACCTTCCTCTGAGGAATCTGATATACTTATAACGACCCACATAAAGAAGGCATCATATCACTTCAGCCCAAGGACAGCAGAGACACCCTATACATTTATTTTGTCAATAAATGGTAAAGAGATTAAAGAGACTCTCAAAGGTGTTGAAGATGTGGAATCTAAAATAGATGCTGAAAGAGGAGAAGGAATCCACTATGCCTTAAAAAAACGGTTAAGACTCAAACCGGGAAAATATGAGATAATCTTAAAATCAGAAGACGGTAAATCTGCCAAAATCAAGACAGAACTAAAAGGAGGTAAACTTCACACATTAAGATTTGACCCTGTTTACGGTTCTCCAAAGTTTGGTCGTTCAAAGCATTTCCGTGAGGGGGTTATATATTATGAAATTTATCTGGATGATAATGAGATTTTAAAATAAGAATGGAGGTAATAATATGGGTAAAAGATTAATCCTATTCAATGTATCTGTTGTAATATTTGCCATTTTGTTTTTCGGGTTCTTCCAAAATGTTGAAGCGCGGCATTTAAAACTCTATGGTCCTCAAAGGCCTGAAAAAGGGGTTACATGGGTAACATATATAAATGACTATATCCCTTCTTCTTCTATTCCATCTGCAACAGGTGATGTGGGAAATGTAATGTATCATGAGATTGAAATAGAGACAGGTATTACCGAGCGATGGTCTCAATCCATCTATTTTGACGGTGATAGTCAATCGGGAAGCCCTGTCGCAAGCGATAATAACTTCAGGGTCAACTTGATAAAGACTGAATTTAATATCTCTATATTTGAAAGTAGGTGGTTTGATTTTCGTCTGAACAATGAATGGGCATTTAAGTCAGGAAATTATACAGATCCTCTTTCACAGGAGAAATATTCGGATAGTACTGAGTTGAGGACAATATTTTCAAAGTCTATAGACTCATTCGCTATTATTATCAGCCCGGGATTTTTCTACAGATATACAGATGACCCCTTGGGACTAACTTATTTCTATGCAAATGCAATTCAGTATGGACTTTCAGATAAGGTTACACTTGGATTGGAGTTTCACGGAGATTTAGGGGAAATGAAGACGGCTTCTGAACAGTCCCATTATATCGTCCCTAATATTGATATCCAGTTACATGAAAAAGCACTTCTGAGTATAGGTATTGGGGTGGGGTTAAATGAGCAGGCAGAAAAATATACATTCAGAAATTCATTACAGCTTAGTTATCAATGGTGATTTATAGTGAAGGCAATAAATAACTTGTAGGGCAAGCCTTCAGGCTTGCTTATTCGCAGGGCTAAAGCCCTGCCCTACATCAAGTTATTTATTGCCGTTAGTATAGTAAAGGATGACACAGAATAAAACCTCTGGTTATTACAGAAATGAATTTAATAAGATAGCATGGCTGTATGACCCCTTAATCCGTTCACTTGCATTTTTTCTTGGAGGAGAGAGAAAAATAAGAAGGAGGGTTCTTAACTTATTAAATCTTAAAGCAGGTGATAAGGTTCTTGATGCTGCCTGCGGCACAGGGACATCTGCACTCATAATGACAGAAATGATTGGTGCAAATGGCGAAGTGGTAGGGATAGACCTTTCACCTAATATGCTTGCAGTGAGCGAAGCGAAACTGATAAAGATTGCAAAAAATAAGATTGCTTCGCCTTTGGCTCGCAATGACAATGTTAAATCACAAAATATCTCCTTTCTCAATACAAATTCAGAGGATATCCCGTATCCTGATAACTATTTTGATAAAGCCCATATTTCTCTGGCACTACATGAGATGATACATGAGGGGAGGGTTAATACCTTGATGGAAATGCACAGGGTGCTTAAACCCTCCGGAGTTTTTGTAGTAGCGGATTTTGGTAATCCCGTAGGGCGATTGGCAAAATTTTTATTCAAAATCCTTATGCTTGTAGAGACTGATACGGCAAGGGATATGGTAGAGAGGGGTTTGTTGAATGAGATAAAGGATGCTGGATTTATTGTGGAAGAGGTTATAATATTATTAGGAGGCATTGCCCAGATTATCAAGGCTGTAAAATTATAGGATTTATTATGCGGGTTGGCATTCTAATTAATTAATCTTCCTACAGTCTTCATAAAATCATTGAAATCACTTATGTCTTTTCTTGAATATTCAAGTATATTTTTATCATCAATCTCCCAATATCTGTGAATCAGCTTATTGCGGAATTTTACCATTTTCTTTAGCTTCATTGATAAATCGCTTGCCAAAAAACCTTCTTTTTCTAATATCTCAAAGCATTCGCCAAAAACCGCTACACCCTTATTGAATTTTTTAGCCGCAATGTGGACACAAATACTTCCCACCGCTTCAATTGATTGTAAAAGATAATATTTAACTGCCGCGATGTTTTCTTTCTTTGCCCAAAATTGCTGATTCTCTAAAGCGGCTAATCTCTTAATTTCTGTTAAGGCTTCGTTGATTTCAGAAAATCTTTGTTTTATTTTTTCTTTGTCTATTTCCATAAATTATGCAGGGATTAATTCATACAAAGATTGTTGAGCTATATGTTCATTAGCAATGGCATCCAAAGAAGTGTTTTCTATTATATCTGTCAAAAACTTTTCGTCTCGTGAAAACAATATTTGACCTCTCGTTAATATATTATTAAGAAGATTGCCGGGTGCAAAATTCAATATCTTAACTTCTATAAGACTAAAAGAGATGCCGCAGGTTTCGGCTGCCATTATTGAGAATCTTAATTCATCATCAAAAACTTCGCTGGACGATTTTTTATAATCTTTCATATAAATGCCAATATCAATGTCTCTAAATGATGGGGCGTCTAAAAAAGAGCCGAAAACAAAAGCAAAAATCACATTTCTTTCTTTCAAAAAAGCCTGCTTAATTTTCTGAATTATTTCCTGTCTCTCTTGAAATGGTATTGATAAATATTCTTTCATAGCAGTATTAATTTCTGTGCATTAAATTGGTATTTATAATATATCATATGTTGGGAAAAATCCAGCAATTCCAGCAGGCAATTAAATAAGGTCAAGAGTAATAGATTTACAGCGAAAGAGGTGATAATATTATTTATAGGCATGGCACGGGTTATCAAGGCTGTAACCTTTAAGGAGGTGATTTTTATGCCAGAGACAATGCACCAGTATTGGTGGGGTTTTTTGCGGTTTGGACCGATATTTATGATTCTATTCTGGGTTCTTGTAATTGTTGGAATAGTTGCACTGATTAAATGGATAGGAGGTCAGACAGCTACACCGGGTTCAAAAACAGAAGAATTAGCCCTTGAGATTCTCAAGAAGAGATATGCGAAGGGTGAGATAAGTAAGGAGGAGTTTGAGGAGAAGAAAAAAGATATTTTATGAAAACTGTTGAGTTGAAAGTTGATGGACTCTGCTGTAGTGATTGTGCGATAAAGGTAGAAAATGTCTTAAAGGCTACCAAAGGGGTTAAGGATATAAAGACCCTCATTACTACAGAAAAGGCTATTGTCACCTATGATGAGATAGAGGTTGAGCAAGGGGAGATTATTGAAAAGATTGAAGGGATTGGACATGAAGTCAGTGGTCAGTGGTCAGTGGTCAGTGGTCAGGAAACACCAAAGAAAATAAACTTATACGATACACTTCGTTTTACCTTTATTATTACTATTGGTATTGTTGCCCTTGGCGAAATAGGACTTGAGTATTTTGGACTCCTAAAAAGAGGGATAGAGATAATCCCCCTTCCTGTTACAATCCTTGCAATATTGTTTGGCGGATACCCTATATTTAAAAAGGCATTTTTTGGAGTTCTAAATAAACAGATAAATGTTGATTTGATGATGAGCGTTGGAATCATTGGCGCTGCTGCAATTGGTGAGTTTAAATCTTCCATGTTAATTGTATTCTTTATGAGCATTGCGCACTATTTAGAGGAGTTCACTGTAACAAGGTCAAGGCAGGCAATAAAAGAGCTTATAAAACTTGCACCAAAGACAGCGAGGATAAAACTAAACGGCAGGGAGATAGAGGTTGAGACTAAGGAATTAAAGGCGGGTGATATTGTTATCGTGAGACCGGGTGAGAAGATACCTGTTGACGGAGTTATCTTAACAGGCTCAAGTTCTGTAGACCAGTCACCTATCACTGGCGAGAGTATCCCTGTAGAGAAAGGCATTGGAAATGATGTCTTTGCTGCTACCCTTAACAGGAGCGGTTATTTAGAGATTAAGACAACGAAGGTTGGAAAGGATACAACTCTTGGCAAGATTATAAAACTCGTGGAAGAGGCTGAGGCTCATAAGGCACCAGTTCAGAAATTTGCCGATAGGTTTACCACATATTTTTTACCATCTGCGTTAAGTTTTGCCCTCATCACATATCTAATTTCAGGTAAAGCCATTTATGCCATTGCAGTCCTTATTGCAGCATGTCCATGTGCAGTTGGGCTTGCAACACCCCTTTCTATAATTGCCAGTGTAGGGAGCAGTGCAAAAAAGGGGCTTCTCATAAAGGGAGGATTGTATCTGGAGGCTCTGGCAAAGGTAGATTGTGTTGTTATGGATAAGACAGGGACATTGACCTTTGGTAAGCCGCTGGTTACGGATATAATTACAATTGCGGAATGCGGATTGCGGAATGAAGAATTAAACTCCGAACTCTTGAGGCTTGCAGCATCAATAGAAAAGCACTCAGAACATGCCATAGCCTCTGCAATTATTGAAAGGGCAGAAAAGGAGGGAATCTCAATACCAGAGCCAGAGGGCTTTAAATACTTAATAGGCCGCGGTATCACAGGAAGGGTGGATGGAAAAAATATTGCCCTTGGAAACCAGAGGCTCTTTGAGGAAAAGGGTATTGCTATTTCAGCACATGAAAGGAAGGAGGCTCAGAAACTGGAAGATGAAGGGAAGACAATACTCTTTGTTGCAGTAGATTCAACAATTTCAGGCATTATAGCCGTTGAAGATGTGCTTCGGGATGAAGTCCCCTTATCAGTAGAGGAGTTGAAAAAAATAGGGGTAAAAAGGTTAATCCTTCTGACAGGGGATAATGAAAGGGTTGCATCAGCGATTGCTAAAAGGCTCGGTATTACAGAATTTAAGGCAAACCTTCTTCCTGAGGATAAGATTAAGATAGTGGGTGAACTCCAGTCGGAGGGTTATAAGGTCTGTATGATTGGTGACGGTGTAAATGATGCACCTGCACTGGCACAGTCTGATGTAGGGATTGCAATGGGTGTAGCAGGGACAGATGTGGCAATAGAGGCATCTCATGTGGCACTAATGAGGGATGACTGGTCTCAGGTGCCTCATGCAATCATGGTTGGAAGAAATACCTACAAAATAATCAGGCAGGGGATAGCACTCTCAATAACATGGGACATTATAACCATGGGACTTGCCTCAGTGGGTATTTTAAGCCCTGTCATGGCGGCAGCCCTTGAGGAGCTTCCGACAATAGCAGTTGCCGCCAATGCCTCAAGACTATTGATAAATACAAAACTCAAAGTCTTGCCATTTGTGTAGATTTGAAGCAGCTATTAAGTTATTTCCTTTTTAATCCGATAAATCTATTTAAAGATTATGAAAGACGCTCTTCTAAAACTATTAATACAGGTCATTTCAGGACAGACGGGTCTTAATATAAGGGAACAGGACAGGGATAAATTTATTGAGACTGTTTCTGGAAGGATAAAATCTCTCAAGCTTTCATCACCTGATGAATATTATCAGTTTTTAAAGGAAGATAATAAGAGTAAGGCTGAATGGCAGGAGATTACTAATTGCCTGACCACTGGCGAGACATACTTTTTCCGTGACAGAGGGCAGTTTTCACTGCTCAAGTTTTCCATCCTTCCTGAATTGATTGAACTGCGTAAGGACAAAAGGGCATTAAGAATCTGGAGTGCAGGATGCTCAACAGGTGAGGAGGCTTATTCCATTGCAATCCTTGTGAATGAATTGATTAAAAATCCCCCCATCCCCCCTTTAGTAAAGGGGGGCGAGGGAGGATTGGAAGACTGGAATATTCAAATAATTGGGACAGATATTAATGAAGATGCTCTCAAAAAAGCGAGACACGGTTATTATAGGGATTGGTCATTTCGTATGGTAAGCGAAGATATAAAAAAGCAATGGTTTCGTAAGGCTAAGGAAGGGTGGAGGCTTAATAAAGATATTATTGAAATGGTTAAGTTTGAATCTGTTGATTTAATCAACGATGATTATACTGACTATAAATCATTGCTCCACGATATGGACATTATTCTATGCAGGAATGTCTTTATATATTTTATACCGGAAGTGGTTTCCAGAGTTATATTGAAGTTAAATGAAACACTTAATGATGGCGGTTATCTTATGACAGGACATGCAGAACTCCCCCAGCAAGCTATTGCCAATCTGAGACCGAAGGTATTTCCAGAGTCAGTGGTGTATAAGAAAAGTTCGGAGTTAGGAGTTAGGAGTGAGGAGTTGAAATCCAGAAGTCAGAGGTTAGAAGTTAGAAGCCAGAAGTTGGAAGCCAAAATACCTCAAACCCCCTCTCCCCTTGTGGGAGAGGGCGGGGGTGAGGGGGATATATCTGAGGCAAAGGAGCTATATAATAAAGGTAATTATACATTGACAATTGAGAAATTAGGACATATCTTATTAACAAATCCTGAACACTTTGAGACTCACTGTCTCATAGGTCAGACCTATGCGAATATAGGTGAATATGAGAAAGCAGAGGCCCATTTAAAAAAGGCAATAGAGATTGATAAGTTTAATGCTGAACCTTACTATCTCCTTGCACAGATTTCCCGTGAAAATGGGAGGCTTGAAGATGAAGAGGAGATGTTAAAGAAGGTGATATATCTCAATCCTTCTCATATCCCTGCATATCTTGAGATGGGCATTATATATGAAGGGAAGGGAGATAGAGATAGGGCATTTAAGATGAGGAATACAGCATTGAATCTACTTAAGTCATTGCCATCAGATGCCCGTATAGAGCCATACACTGAACTTACAGCAGAGGAATTAATAAGGCATGTTCAGGAAATGATAAAATAAACTATGACTGGAGGTGTAAATATGCCTGCAATTAAGCACCTTCTCATCTTTACACTCAATAACCACCGCTTTGCTGTTGATTCCCTATCTGTCAGAGAGATAATCCGGCTCCCTGCCCTTACCCCACTTGAAGAAGCCCCTCCTTATATCTCAGGTGTTTTCAATCTTAGGGGGAAGATTGTCCCTGTGATGGATTTGAATATCAGATTTGGACATGGACAGAAGCCTTATCGTATAAATGACAGCATAATTATCCTTGAGGTTGAAGATGCATTTATAGGGATTATTGTAAATGATGTCCATGATGTAATAGAGGTGCCTGAATCTGACATTGAACCTGCACCATCCTATGGAAGAGAAGATACTATCCATCCACATTTCATAGAAGGTGAAGTTAAGGCTGGAGAGGATATCATTATGCTCCTCAACCATAAAATGATTATAAGTGCGGAATTCGGATTGCGGAATGCGGAATTAGAAACCTTACCGATTGAGTATTTCGCACCCCGCACTCCTCATTCTGCATTTGAAGGGTTTTCTCCTGAAGATATGACAATCTTCCACCAGAGGGCAATAAGCCTGATGCAGCCTCCTGAGAGTCTTGCCCCTGCCGGTCAAATACCCCTATCAGTTGTCAGTTTAAATAATGAATACTATGGCGTAAGCCTTGATACAGTTAAGGAGTTTTCGGAAATAAAGGATATAACCCCTGTCCCCTGCACACCTCCGCATATAGTTGGAGATATGAACCTTCGCGGGGATATACTTACACTCGTGGATATCAGAGGGATGCTGAACCTTTCAAGTGCGGAACTCGGAATGCGGAATGCGGAATTAAAACTAAACAATCTTACTCCGCAATCCGCAATCCACATTTCGCATTTAAAAAAGGTGATTGTTGTCCATATAGACAACCTTGTTGTGGGTATAACAGTGGACGATGTTCTTGAGGTGATAAATATAAGCCCTTCAGAGTTCAGACCTGTCCCCGCGGCAGTCAGCGATATAAACCATGAGTATATAAAAGGAGAGTTTCCGTATAATGAAAAGATGCTGAGCATCCTTGACTTAAGAAAGATACTCACAAATAAAGAATTTGTTGTGGATGAAAAAGAGTAGCAATTTTGGATTTAAAAATCCAAAATCGGCAATCCAAAATCTAAAATTAAAGAAAGGAGGTTCAATATGAAAATAAAATTGTGCTTAATATTTCTGTTCTTCTTGTTTTTTATTCCTATAAGTGTCTTTGCTAAAACCACAATCAAGGTCGGTTATCTGCCGATTCTTGACCATCTGACACTTGTGGTATCGCATGAAAGGGATAATGAAAAATTTAAAGAGGTAAATGTTGAGCTTAAGATGTTTAAAAGATGGGATGACATGGCTGGAGCATTGAATGCAGGCGTCATAGATGCAGGATTTATCCTATCTACAGTTGCAATGGATATGTTCAATACAGGCTCGGATATAAAGACAGTTTTGCTTGCCCACAGAAACGGCTCTGCAATAACTGTAAAAAAGGATTCTGATATTCATTCTGCCACAGGGTTAAAAGATAAAAAGGTTGCAATTCCCCACAGAAAGGCAACCCATGTTGCCCTTCTGGATAAATACCTGCGTAAGGAGGGGCTTTCATTAAAAAATGTTGATGCTACTGTTGTTGACCCTCCGTATATGGAAGAGTCCATGAAGCTCGGCAGGATAGATGCCTTCATAGTAGCAGAGCCTTTTGGTGCAAAGGCTCATCTTCATGGAGTCGGGAGGGTGCTTGTCCTGACAAAGGATATTATTGATAATCATGTAGAGTGCATTGTTGTTGTCAGAAATCAGTTTTTAAAACAGAATATATCTGCTGTGCAGGAATGGGTTGAGAGCCTGATTCGTTCAGGAAAGTTCATTGAAAAGGATAAGCGTGAAACCAAGTTAAACAGTGTCTCTGCAATTGCAAAAAAATATATGGGGCATGATGAAGAGGTTGTCAGGGAGGGATTGAAGAATCCAACTGATAGAATCCTATTTGATAACCTCAATCCTGAAATATCGGATTTTCAGAAGATAGCTGATATTGCTGTTCAGGCAGGGATTATTGAAAAGGTGGATTTAGAAGGTTTTATTGACAGCAGATTTTATAAAAAAGCACGGGAAAAATGATAACCAAATGTGGAATGCGGAGTGTAGAATGCGGAGTTATTTTTCTTATTCCTCATTCCGAATTCCGCAATCCGCAATAGAAAGGGGGGAATTGTATGAAATGGTTTGAAAGACTCACAGTAACAAAAAAGCTTCTTATAACTTTCGTTATTTTATCTGTTGTTTTTATTATTGAAGGGTATATGGGATTGAAAAATATCAATCAAATAGCACAGCACGTAGATAATATCTACAATGAAAACCTTATCCCTCTCAATAAATTTATTGAACTGAGAAAAAGTATAAGGGACCATCGTCTGAAGGTGTTTCAGCATATAGGGACAAGCGGCGTAAAGGAGATGGAAGAATTAAAGAAAGAAATGGAGCAGATAGACCTTGAAATAGACTCTCGTTTGAAGAATGAAGGTGTTTATAAATTAAGGAATAAAGAAGGGGATTATTTCAAGGCAATTATAGCAAACTGGAATACGCTTCATGAGAGTTATAAAAAGATATTGAGTTTAAGCGAAGGCTTTTCAAAAGAGGATGCCTTCAGGCTCGCAATGGCAGAGACCCAGAATGTGCAGGATGCAATAGGAGATAATATTTCAAGACTGCATCTCTCAAAGGAGGATTTTGCAAAATCAAATTATGAAGAGAGTATGAAGGTAGAAAAGCAGTCATGGATAACAACGATGTTTATTACCGCAGTCAGCATTATAGTTCTGTTTGGCATATCTTTTCTGATAACAGGCTCAATAAAACGCTCAATCAATAGTGCTGTAAGCTCCCTCTCCTCCACATCCACAGAGATAGCCTCCACTGTTGAACAGCATGAAAGGACAGCACAGTCACAATCAGCATCTGTAAGTGAGACTACTACGACTATGGATGAACTGAGTGTCTCAACGAGGAGGTCTGCCGAGCAGGCAGATGCAGTAACAGTAATATCAAAACAGGCACTCTCAACCACTGAGGATGGTATCAAGATGGCGAATCAGGCATCAGCCGGTATGTCTAACCTCAAACAGAAGGTTGGTGCGATAGGAGAGCAGATACTTAAATTGAGCGAGCAGACAGGGCAAATCGGGGGTATAGCAAATATGGTAACGGACATTGCAGGGCAGATTAACATGCTTGCACTAAACGCCGCAGTTGAGGCTGTGAGGGCAGGAGAGAGCGGAAAGGGTTTTTCCGTAATCGCACAGGAGGTGCGTAAGCTTGCAGATCAGGGTAAGAAGTCAGCAGAGAAGGTGAACACAATTGTAGCAGATATTCAGAAGGCTACCAATTCTGCTGTAATGGTAACAGAGGCGGGGACAAAGACTGTGGAGGATGTGGCACAGATTGCCCAGAGGGCAGGGGAGTCTTTCGGCTCATTATCAGGGATAGCGAATAGTGTATATGAGAATGCACAGCAGGTGTCACTTAACATGAAACAGCAGGTAGCGGCAATAAAACAGGTTACAGATGCGATGGGTAGTATCAATGCAGGCGCAAAGGAGACTTCGGCAGGCATAAGCCAGACAAAAATCGGGCTACAGAGGCTGAATGAAGCGGCACAGGAGCTGAAGAAGATGGTGTAATAAAGACAGAATTCAGAATCCAGAATTCAGAAGTCAGAATAAAACCTTCAATACTTCTGAATTTTGATTCCTAAATTCTGAATTTCAAAAGGGTCTAAATGAAAAGGGAACCTGCAAAAGATTTTCGGGATTTAATCGTGTGGCAAAAGGCGCACAAATTCGTTTTATCCATTTATCGTTATAGTGAAGGATTTCCCAAAGCTGAGATTTATGGATTGACTTCACAACTACGGCGTGCTGCTGTTTCAGTTGCAGCAAATATAGCTGAGGGTTTTAAAAAGAAGGGAAAGGCTGACAAAACAAGATTTTTAAACATAGCCCAAGGTTCTCTTGAGGAATGTCGTTATTATTTGATTTTAGCGCAAGACCTTGAGTATTGCGATACATCGGAAATAACATTACGATTAGAAGAGATAAGTAAATTATTGGAAGCATATACTTCAACTATTCTGAATTCTGGATTCTGAATTCTGGATTCCAAAAGGATTTAATAATGATTGAAGACAAAGAACTTCGCGATTTATTTAAGACAGAGGCGGGGGAGCATGTGCAGAGGCTCAGTGACGGACTTCTCCGCCTTGAGAAGGACCCGAAGGAGAGTGCAGCACTTGAGGAGGTATTCCGTGAGGCTCACAGCTTAAAAGGTGCCGCGAGGATGGTAGGGGTTGTTGATGTTGAGGAGATGGCACATAAACTTGAAGATATGTTCGGAGCTGTAAAAAAGGGGGCAGTTACACTTACTTCTGAAATCATTGACTCTATGTTTAAGACACTGGATACAATACGAAAACTTGTGCATGAGGCAGTTACAGGAGAGAAAGCGGAAGTTAGGGTTTTAGAAGTACAACCTGAAGCTAAAATCGCCCCTCCACCCCCCTTTGAGAAAGAGGGGATGGGGGGATTTGGCGAATTCAAGATTGAGACTGTTCGTGTGGATACAAAAATGCTTGATGCCTTAATGACACAGACAGGGGAGCTTACAGTAACAAAGGCACACATATCAAGCCGTATTGCTGAGATAGATGAGATTATTGAAATTGAGGAAGAACTTGAAAAAAGAAATGTGGAATTCGGAGTGCGGAGTGCGGAACTTAAATCCAAACTCCAAAATCTAAAATCCAAAATTGGAGGGGACAACTCAAGGCTTGATTTTATTTCAGACAGGCTTGATGACGGAGTCAGAAAGATTCGTCTCATCCCAATATCAACCATCTTTAATCTCTTCCCAAAGATGGTGCGGGATATGGCAAGAGAGCAGTCAAAAGAGGTAAATCTGATTATTGAAGGTGGAGATACGGTTGCAGACAAGCGGATTGTTGAAGAGATGAAGGACCCTCTGATGCATATAATCAGGAATTCCATAGACCACGGCATAGAGAAGCCTGATGAAAGAGAGAAGAAAGGCAAACCCCGCACAGGGACTATTACACTTAAAGGGATGCAGACAGCATCAAATATAATAATAGAGGTCTCTGATGATGGAAGGGGACTGGATATTGGCGATATTAAACAGTCTGCTCTTAAGAGAAATATCAGCAGTGAATCTGAGCTTTCAGGGATGACAGAGGAACAGATTAAATCCCTCATATTCAAATCAGGTTTTTCAACAAGCACCTTTGTCTCGGATGTCTCAGGGAGGGGAGTAGGCCTTGATGTTGTCAGGACAAATGTAGAGCGTCTCAAAGGGAGTGTGGCACTGGAGTCCTATCCTGATAAGGGGTGCAGATTCAGGATTAAACTGCCTGTTACACTATCAACTATGCGTGTCATGATAACAGCTACAGGAGGGAGGAGATACGCTGTCCCTGTAGAGTATGTGGAGATGAGCCGTATGATTACCCATGATGAGATATTCACAGTTGCAGGCAGACAGACAATAAAGATTGACAGCCAGCCGATTTCAGTAGCACATCTTTCCAATGTGCTACAAGTTCGGGGTTCGGAGTCTGGAGTTCGGAGTGAAGACTCACGACTCCCAACTCACGACTCCAAACTTAAAAAGCCCTGCATCATCCTCTCTGTCAACAATGAAAGGATGGGGGTTATTGTTGATGAGCTATTGGATGAGCAGGAGGTTGTATTAAAACCACAGAGTTTAATACTCAAGCGTGTCCGTAATGTTTCAGGGGTTACAATCCTTGCTACAGGCGAGGTGTGCATGGTCTTAAACCCGAATGATATGCTTAAGACATTGAGAAGACAGGAGGCTCCTGCTCCGCCTGAGATACCGACTGAAAAGGAAGTTAGAAAGAAGATTATACTCCTTGTGGAGGACAGCATAGTAACAAGGACACAGGAAAGGCGAATCCTTGAGGGTGCAGGGTATAAGGTGGTTATATCAGTTGATGGTATTGATGCCTTGAATAAGCTGAGTTCACAGTCGTTTGATGCTGTCATATCAGATATAGTAATGCCGAATATGGATGGTTTAACCCTTACTGAGAAGATTCGTAAGGACACGAAATATAAGGAACTTCCTGTTATCCTTGTTACAACCCTATCCTCTGATGAGGATAGAAAGAAGGGGATGGAGGTTGGAGCAAATGCATACATAGATAAACCTGCATTTGACCAGAAGGCGTTTCTGGAGATAGTGGAAAGACTCATCTGAATGCGGAATGCGGAACTCGGAATGTGGAACTCGGAATGCGGAATTATAATAACGAAGAAGAAGTAAAAAAATGAGTGAACAGCTTAAAAATAGAACAAAGAAGTTTGCCTTGGAAGTAATTAAATTAGTTGAGCAATTATCTAAAGGGCGGACTACAGATATTATCGGCAAACAATTAATCAGGTCAGGAACATCTGTTGGAGCTAATTATAGGGCTGCGAGCCGAGCAAAATCGCCTGCTGATTTTATTTCTAAAATGGGGATTGTTGAAGAAGAGGCGGATGAGGCAATCTATTGGATGGAGTTATTGGTTGAAAGTGGTTCTCTTAAGTCGGATCAGGTTGAACCTCTAATTAAGGAAGCCAACGAACTTTTGGCGATTACCGTTTCCTCGATTAAAACAGCAAGGAGTAATAAAAAATGAATTCCACGTTCCGCACTCCGAATTCCGCATTAATAAAGGTTTTATTGATTGACGATTCTCCGATTGCCCTCACGATACTTGGGCGGATACTCTTAACTGCACCTGATATACAGGTTGTCGGCACTGCAAAAGATGGTAAAGAGGGGCTTGCTTTAGTCCAACAACTCAAACCCGATGTAATATGTGTTGACCTCCACATGCCTGTCATGGACGGGTATGAGTTTACAAAAGAGTGTATGGCAAAGTTTCCAACTCCTATCCTTGTGGTCAGTGTATCTGTTCAGGAAGGCTCAACTAATATATTTAAGCTTCTTGAGGCTGGCGCCATAGATGTATTTGCAAAGCCGAGGAGCGGTATTGAGTCAGAGTATGACAAGAGGGCTCTGGAACTTATCTCAAAGGTTAGGATGGTTGCAGGCGTTGTGCCTATCCGAAAGCACAAAGGAGTTGGGATACAGGAGTTGGGAGTCGGGAGCAAAAAATTGGATAAGGAAAGGGTTTTCTCCGAACTCGGCGTTATTCGTGTTATTGCTATCGGCGCCTCAACAGGAGGGCCGCAGGCATTGCAGACTATCCTCTCACAGCTCCCTGCAAACTTCCCTCTCCCTATTATATGTGTCCAGCATATTGGAAGCGAATTTGCAACAGGCTTTATAGAATGGCTTGCCACTCAGTGCAGGATAAAGGTAAAGTTTGCACAAACAGGAGAGTCCCCTGAACATGGGACTATCTATTTCCCTCAGATAGAGACTCACTTAAAGATTAACGGAGATGGTAGATTCTTTTCTACAGCAGAGCCTCTCTATGATGGCCACAGGCCCTCAATAACCGTTACAATGAGGTCTGTTGCAGATTATTATAAGAATGATGTAATGGCTATACTCCTTACAGGCATGGGGAGGGATGGTGCTGAAGGCATGCTTTCAGTATTACGGACAGGAGGAATCACAATAGCTCAGGATGAAAACAGCAGTATTGTCTTCGGTATGCCAAAAGCGGCGATAGAGATTGGCGCCGCAAAGTATGTCTTGACACCTGAAGAAATTGTTCAGTTGCTCTTAAAATATTTGGGAGGGTAATATATGGATATTCAATCCGAAATCCAAAATTCAAATTCTAAAATCTTAATCGTAGAGGACAGTGAGATACAGGCGGAGATGCTCAGGAGGGCATTGGTCAATAAGGGCTATTCTGTGAGCATAGCAAAAAATGGGGCTGAGGGGCTTGAGATGGCAAAAAGGGAGAAGCCATTATTAATTATATCTGATATATTAATGCCTGTTATGGATGGCTATAAGATGTGCAGTGAGATAAAGAAGGTAGAAGAATTAAAGAATATTCCTATAATACTTTTAACCCAGCTGACTGAGGGGGAGGATATAATAAAAGGTCTTGAGTCAGGTGCTGAAAATTATATTACAAAGCCCTACAGTGAGGATTATCTTATTGCAAAGGTAGAATCCCTCCTTAATCATGCTGTTACATTTATAAACAGGCCTGACCTTAAGGGTGTAGAAATTATTTATGCAGATAAAGACCATTTGATAAGGTCAAGCCGTGAACAGACATTAAACTTCCTCCTCTCCACTTATGAAAACACTGTTATACAGAACAGGGAATTAACAAAGGCACAACTGGAGCTCAAAACCCTGACAGTTCACCTTGAGGATAGGGTGAAGGAAAGAACTTCTGCACTTACAAAGGAGATAGAGGAGCGAAAAAGGATGGAAGAAGAACTAAGGCAAAAGGTGGAGGAGCTTGAGAGGTTCAAAAATGCAACTATTCAGAGGGAGTTGAGGATGAAGGAACTGAAGGATAAGCTGAAGGAGATGGAGAGGGGGAAATAGAAACGAGGATTGAGGAATGTATTAGAATAGGGGAGGGGTTTTTATCTGGAAGTTGATTTTATGAGAGATAGACAATCTTTTGCATTTATAATTTTAAAGGGTAAATTTGAGTGTTTGGTCAGAAAATGCCTATTCTCTGTTACCAGAGCATCAGCACCTGTCCATTCTACATATGCTGCAATAAATGCGTCTGCCGGTTTTAATCCCTTTAATTCATACTGGACACCCAATTCAAAGGGGACAACAAAGTCTTCGTCTATAGTTGTAAGATTCGTTATAAATCCGATAAATTCTCTGAATTCTTCTGGTGTCAGATGCCTGCCGACTTCCTCTGCAATCAATCTTGGAATGCGAATGGAATGTATTGGAAATGCATCAGAAATTATATCAAGGAGCATCTCACAGGCAGGCTTTTTAAAAGCACCAAAACCAAAAATATATTCGTTGGAGTCAAGAATGAGTAACAAGTTTTTTGTCCCAGATTTCTTCTCTGGTTTTCCTGAGGGCTTCTATTACTTCTTCTTCTGTCATATCAGAGAGAGGATGCTTTCTTTTAGATATAAGTTTTCGCAATTTTGTAAGATGTTCCTTTGCCTTTTTAGTGATTGTTTTTGCCATAATTGTTTCCTTAGTTTTCATGGATTCATGATAAATAATAATGTATCTTATGTCAATAGGAAAAATAGTAACAGTTCATCTGCTACAAAATATTAGACCTGTCTGCGTTACAAAGGCAGGCACGGAGACACGGAGAAAAGTAATCTTTTAATTTATTTATTCTCTGTGCCTCTGTGTCTCAGTGGTTAATTTTCCTCTAAAGAAGGGAGTCAAATGAATGGAAAAAGATAAATTGGCAGATGACAGTAAAGGGAAAATTATAGGTTTTTTTGATGATTGGTGAGGATATTACCCGGCTGAAAGAGAATGAAGAAAAATTAAGGAGGCAGGTGGAGGAGCTTGAGAGGTTCAAAAGGGCAACAATCCAGAGGGAGTTGAGGATGAAGGAACTGAAAGACAGGCTGAAAAAGGTGGAGTCAGGAGGAGGGAGTTTGGATAAGGAAAAGGGATAAGGAAAAGGGATAAGGACACAGGATGATGCTGCGTCTCTACCTCAGTTTTTTCAGAAACTTTTCACTGTCCTTTTTATGGGTGATAACAAGGATGATAACCTCATGAGGATATATCCTGTAGTATGCCCTGAAATCGCCGCTTCGCAGACGGTAGAGGGGCGGGTTATAACCTGTCATCTTTTTAATCCTGCTTTTGCCGAAGGGGAGAGGGGATGTTTCTAAATATGTCTTTATGTCTTTTGCAAGCTGAATGGCGTCGTCTGCCTCAAACAACTCTATCTCACGCCGGGCGGAGGGACTGAATATGACCTTAAACTTTTTTGGTTCCACGGCGTCTTTCCAGTTTCTTTATCAGAGCATCGGCTGCAATGCCGCCGTGTGCCGCATATTCGGCGGCTGCCTCTTCCACCCTCGTTTTAAAGGCAGGGGCATTTTCAATAAGGTAGTCGGCAAGGTCTTCCTCCGTTACATGGTGAAGGATAGCTGTGGGCTTGCCATAGGCAGTAATGATAATGTCCTCCTTAATAGAGGCATTAAGGATATCCATTGTCTGTTGTTTGAGTTCTTTTACACCTGCAAAACGCATAGCGATTCTCCTTTCTCGAAGTTATACAATAGTGTAACTATTTTTGGCAGAGAGTGTCAAGGAGAAAAACAAAGATGTCAAAATTGGTTAATACGCTTCATCATGGGAGCCGATGTCAATGAGAGCAATACAATCGTCAGTTAATTCAAAAACAATGCGTAATTTATATGTTAATGAGCAGGCATATAATCCATGCAAATTGCCTTTGAGCGGATGGGTATGCAAGGTTAAATCAAAGGGGTCATTGACAAGCTTGCCAACTGTTTCTTCGTATGCCACTTTTAAGTGCGGATTTCTTTTTAAGAGTTTTTTTGACTGAAATGATAAAAAATAAACGATATTATGTCAATACAAAAAACAGGGGTAAAAGTTATGCAATTTAATGATAAGATAAAATAAAGGAGATTCAGCAATATGGCATCTTCCTTGCACCGACCGACCGACCGACCGACCGACCGACCGACCGACCGACTATTTTTATAGAAAAATTTTTGAGTGAAATTATGAGATTTAAAATCCGCACAAAACTCCTTATTGCGTTCCTTGCAATTATATTTCCGTTCATTGTTATTGTCGGCGCCATAGTACTCTATAATACAATGACCATCCGCAATGCCTCATTAAAGATAGAGGCGATATCCGAAGAACTGCATACGGTTCTGAGCCTTCAGCTTGCCATAGATAAGTCCCTCATGCCCGGAAATGACTACATCATCACAGGAGACAAAAGATATATTGATGAATTTAATGATGCCTCAAAGGATGTAGAGGATTTAATAGAGAAGGTGGAAAAGATCCTTGTTGTTTTAGGAGGCATGGATACCCCTGAGGTAAAAGAGGAGATGGAGATATTAAAATCTGTCAAGACCGCATGGCAGAATATAAAAGAGGCTTCTCAAAAGATATTTGAAATTCCGAATCCTGTTGGCAATAAAGAAGCGGCAGGGCTTATGGAGGAGATGGATTACAAATGGGCATATCCTGCTATAAAGATGCTTGACAGTTACCATGAAATAGACAGAAAAGAGCATACAGAGGCTATAGAGGAATTATATAGGGCATGGATATTAGCATGGGTAATCATGATTGGAGGTGCGGTTTTACTTATAACTTTCGGTGTTTTCTTTGCCATCTTTTATTCAAGGTTGTTTACGAGACCCATAGAAACCATTCATAACGGTGCTGATGCAATAGCTAAGGGCGATTTCAAGGTGAGGTTTGATATTAAGACAGGGGATGAGATTGAGCAGTTATCAAAGGCAATGAATGAGATGGCTAAACAGCTTGATACCCTTTACCAAAATATGGGTGAAAAGATTGAAGAAGGAATCAAGAAGTTCAGCACCATTACAGAATCGGCAAATGATGCCATTATTGTCCTGACTTCCCCTGATACCATTCATTTCTGGAATAAAAAGTCTGAGGAGATGTTTGGATATAAGATAGATGAGGTTGTGGGAAAGAGTGTGCATGGACTCATTGTCCCGCAGAAGTTCAGAGAGAAGGCAAAAGGTGGCTTAGATAATTTCTTTAAGACAGGGCAGGGTCCTGTTATCGGGAAGGTTGTTGAGGTTTTTGGGATACATAAAGACGGCAGGGAGTTTCCCATTGAACTATCAGTATCTGCTGTCAGGATTGGAGATGAGTGGCAGGCAATAGGGATTATAAGGGATATAACGGAGAGGAAGAGGCTGGAGGAGGGATTTAAGGAAAGCGAAGAGCGGTACCGGGGTATTTTTGAAAAAACGCCTAATGTAATGGTAGTTTTTGATGCCGAGACTTGGCGATTTGAAAATGTCAACCCTGCCGCCATAGACCTTTATGGATATACAGAGGCGGAGTTTCTTTCGTTAACCCCTATGGATGTCTCGGCAGAGGTTGAAAAAACTAAAAAAGCTGTCCAAAATGGTCTTACCGAGAAGTTCGCTCATGTTCCTCTACGCTATCATAAGAAAAAAGATGGGACAGTCTTTCCTATTGAAATATTCATGGGAACCTTTTTTTCCAAAGGGCGTAAAAAGGGTTTTGCAGTTATAGTGGATATGACAGAGGCTAAGAAGGCAGAGGAGGCGATTAAGGAAAGTGAGGAACGGTTCAGGAGGCTTGTTGAATATTCACCACACGGGATTACAGTTCACAGTGAGGGCAGACTTTTATACATAAATCCAATAGGAGCATCTCTTTTAGGTGCTTCAGATGCTAAAGAACTTATTGGAAGGGCAATAATGGATTTTCTGCATCCAGATTACAAGGAAATAGTCAGTGAAAGGATTCGGAAGGTTTTAAATGAGGGAAAAGAGGCGTCACCTTCGGAAGAGAAATTTATCCGACTTGACGGGAGTATTTTAGATGCAGAGGTGAGTGCAGTCTCTGTAATCTATAGCGGCAAACAAGCGGTATTGGTCCATTTTAGTGATATTACTGAACGCAAGGAGGCAGAAAAAACCCTTAATCAGCGTTTTGATGAACTGGAGCAGTTTAGAAAAGTTACAATAAATAGGGAACTCAGGATGGAGGAGCTGAAGAGGAAGAATAAGGAACTGGAGGAGGAATTGAAGATATTGAGGGGGATGAGGTAGTTTTACATTATCATTGCAAAGGCGTCCTGAGCCTGCCAAAGGAAGTCCGAAGCAATCTATGATTCAGAAGATTACTAATGCTGGTGTCTTCTTCTATAGTCTTCTATTAAAGATAATGGAAGGAATAGAAGTGCTATTATAATTATGCCACCAAGAATAATGTAAAGTGGATCCATATTATTTCTCCCTATTTGGAGGAATCATGAAAAAAGCTATCACTAAAACAATACATCCTGTTATTATAATACTTGAAGCAACTGGTACTGTAACTTTTTCTGTAAGAAGTTTACCAATCAAGGCAATGGTAATCAAATATTCAACCACCTTGATTAACATTTTGCCGATTTCACGACGACGGTCATCATGTTTCATCTGATGTAAATATAGCATTTGAATCTTTGAGTGTCAATTTTATTGATAGACTAAAAACAATATGAATAAAGATAATTCTAAATCCCAAATTATAAATCCTGAAATTGAAAGATTAAAGTCCGAGCTTGAGAAGAAAGACGCCGAGCTTCAGTTATTAAAATCGGAAATAGAGGGAAGACAAAATGCGATGGAAGATGAGCGTCGTGCAATGATGTATATGCTGGAGGATGCTAATGAGTCTATTGCTGAGATGGAGAGTGCAAAGAAAAGATTGGAAGAAGAGGTAGAAATTACGAAGCATCTCCTTATGATTGCTGAGGCAATGGCAAACATAACTGATATAGGTAAACTTATATCGCAGGTATTGGAATGTAGTCATAAGATTACAGGGTGCGATATTTGTCTTGCATATCTGTGGGATGTGGAGAGAGAGGCTTTTATACCAAACTACAGTATAGACTTGCCTTACGCTATACTCCCCATATTCAATACAAGCAAGATTAAATATGATGCAGAAATTCTTATAAAGGCATTTGCCAATAGAATCCCGATTATAGAGGAAGCAGGCAATGAGGGTTCGTCTCTATTTCCGTATATTCAGGGTATTAACACAATTACCATAATTCCCTTGTCGGGCAGGAAGGATTTCTTAGGTTTTATCTCTGGCATATACAGAAAAAAGCCTGAGATTACAGAAAAGGACATGAAAGTTATGCAGGGGATATCAAATCAGCTATCAACAGCACTTGAACAGGCTCGGCTTTATAGGGAATCTCTTGACAAATCAATGGAGCTATCCCACAAGATTGAAACTATACAGGTGATGAATGATATTGACAGGAGCATCCTCTCATCCCTTAGAAGCACTGAGATGCTTGAGACAGTTATTATGATGATTGGGAGGCTGATTTTCTGCGACAGGGCAACTGTTGTGCTTGTGGACAAAGAGAAGGATGGTTTTATATACTCAGCAGGATTTGGGACAGACATTGTTCAGAAAGGTGCGGTTGTCCCATTTAAAAATACCAGCACAACAGAGGTCGTAAAGTCAGGCAGGTATCAGTATATAGCGAATCTCAGTGAAATAAAAGGCCTGCTCCCCCTTGAGGAGGGGCTTTTAAAGGAGGGTTTTCTTTCCCATATAAGGATTCCATTGGTTGCAAAGAATGAGATTGTGGGTGTCCTGAACCTCGGCTCAAAGAGACCCTCTGCATTCACACCTGAAGACCTCTCAACACTTGAGAAATTGGCATATCAGATAGGTGTTGCACTTGAGAACTCCCGCCTCATTACAGACCTTGAGGGGCTTTTTATAGGGACGGTCAAATCACTATCTTCTGCAATTGATGCCAAATCAAGATGGACGGCAGGTCATTCAGAGAGGGTTACAAAATTTGCAATAGAAATAGGGAAGGGGATAGGGTTTTCTGAAAAAGAACTGAAGGATCTGGAGATTGCAAGTTTACTTCATGATATAGGAAAGCTTGGAACTTATGAAGCAATACTTGACAAGGCTGGGAAATTGACAGATGAGGAACTTAAGATAATTAAGCAGCATCCGGGTAAGGGTGCAGAGATACTATTGGCGATAAAGCAGATGAAGGATATTATTCCCGGAGTAAAACATCACCATGAGTTTTTTAATGGAAAGGGCTATCCTGACGGTTTGAAAGGGGAGGGGATACCCCTTATGGCAAGAATATTATGCGTTGCTGACAGTGTTGATGCAATGGGGGCGGACAGGCCTTACAGGAAGGGGAGGGCTATGGATGAGATAATTGTTGAACTAAAAAGATGTTCCGGAATGCAGTTTGACCCGAAGGTGGTGGATGTGTTTTTAAATGCAGTCAAACTTAAATCCTGAATTTAGCTTGGCAAGATGTTTTTTAAAAAAAATTGACAATATCATGCCATCATGCTATCATGACTTATAAAAATTAGAAGGAGGATTATAATGTTATCGCAGGAGATTAAAACAATAGGTTCCAGCGGTCAAATATCTCTGGGTAAGGAATACGCAGGGCAGCCGGTGCTTATAGAAGAAATAGAGGAAGGAGTATGGCTTATCAAAACTGCCAAAGTTATCCCTGATAGTGAAATGTGGATTCATGAGGAACCCGCTAAATCTAAAATTGATAAATCTATCAAATGGGCTGAAAAAAATAAGCCAACCGAAACTAATATAGAGAAATTAAGTGGTAAAATCAGATAGGATTCTTTTGGACCTGAATAATCCAACATTTCAAGAAGATTTGTTTGCCCTAGAAAAAAACAATGCCACCCACATGTTAGGAACGCTACACAAAATAAAGAAACTCACATGGACAGAAATATATAGAGATAAGGGATTGCGCTGGGAATTAGTCCAATCAAAAGAAGGACCTGCTGGGCAACGGCTCTATACAATTCGTATCAGTCAAGGATTTCGGGCTTTGGTTTATAGGGAAGGACAATATATGAGGTTTCTTTCACTTCATCCAGACCATGATTCTGCCTATCAGTGATGTTCAAAAAAGATGTTCCCTATCAGTCCCTGTTAAAGATATTTCTTGCTGAGAAGATTCAGGAAGAGTTGTGCTCCTAAGTCTTCCTCATATTTATCCTTTTCCAACCCTGCTTTTACATATATTCCATCAGCCAAGCCTTTATTCCTTTTTCACACTTTTTGATTATAGCTCCGCGGAAAGTTCAATTGACATAACCATTAAATATGTTTATTATTCATTTTTAGACACATGATTATCAATCAGTTATCCTATTGGTATTAACATGTTGAATTATGAAGGATGCGCCCGTAGCTCAATTGGATAGAGCGTCGGACTTCGAATCCGCAGGCTGGGGGTTCAAATCCCTCCGGGCGCGTTAATATTAAACATGGAGTGTAATTATGAGTGAAAAAGATAATCAGATTAATTGGGATAAGATTGCAGAGAAATTTGATATGTGGCTGCCCCAGCTCGCACCGGTCGGTGATGCGCTATTGTCTGTGCTTGATGTTCAAAGGGGTAATAAGGTTATAGATATTGCATCGGGGACCGGAGAGCCTGCGGTTACACTTGCTAAGAAGATGAATGGAAGTGTGGAAATAACAGGTATTGACGCCGCTGATGGAATGGTGAGGGCGGCGAAGAAAAAGGTGGTTAAAGAGTCTCTCATAAATATATCCTTTCAGTGTATGCCGGCAGAGAAATTGATATTTAAAGATGAATCTTTTGACCGTGCAGTATGCCGCTTTGGCGTGATGCTGTTCAATGACCCCCTTCAGGGATTAAAAGAGATATGCAGGGTTCTTAAAAAGGATGGACAATTTGCGATTGCTGTATGGGGCACTCCGGAGACTATGCCGATTATGTATTGGTCATATGAGGTATTTAAAAAAAGGCTGCCGAAGGAAAAACACCCTCCACTTGCAAAGATAACCTCTCTTGGGGCGCCGGGTATTCTTGAAGTTTTGCTAAGTGAAGCAGGTTTTTCAAAATTCATAATAGAGCGGAAGTCATTTAATTATCAATTTGACTCGTTTGATGAATATTGGGACATTGCAGAGGCATCGGATATTTTAAAACAGCAGTTTGATGCATTGCCTGAAAGCGAGCGGGGCAAGATCAGGGACGAAGTGAGATATTTTGCCCGGGATTTTATCCATTCAGGCGGCAGCTTAACCATTCCCCATGAATATCTGTTGGCTAACGGAAAGAAATAAACTCTCATCCATTAAAGTGAATAGCAAATTAACAGACAATATTAAATCTCTCCCATTTGTCAGGACAGTAAAAACTGTATCGGATGAACTTGATGTGGAGGTGTATTTAGTCGGCGGTATTGTCAGAGACATGATAATTGAAGAAGCGGGTGGACTGGAATCTGGAGTCGGGAGTCTTGATATTGATTTTGCTATAGATGGAGATGCACTTCAATTTGGCAAGAGGGTAGGGGATGCTGTAAAGGGGAGCTATTTCCCTCTGGATGAGAAGAGGTCTGTATCAAGGGTGGTGGTCAAGAAGCCAGAAGCCAGAAGCCAGAAACCAGAAGTCTATGAGGAGATTATTTTAGATTTTTCAAAGATAAGGGGTAATAGTATTGAAGACGACCTTAGGTTAAGGGATTTTACAATAAATGCTGTCGCATTAAATCTTGATGACCTGTTTAAAGATGACGCATTGCATTATATAGACCCTACAGGCGGAATTAGTGATATCAGGAATAGGGTAATAAAGGTATATGATAAAGGGGTGATTGATGATGACCCCCTCAGGATGCTCAGGGCTATAAGATTTGAATCTCAATTGGATTTTTTAATAGATGACAAACTGGAGATACTGATAAAAGAAAACGGGTATAAGATAAAAAAAACATCTGGTGAAAGAATCAGGGACGAATTATTTAATATCCTATCAGGTGATAAGTCGCATATATATATCCAGAGATTAAAAGACTTGAGTCTCCTTAAAGAGATTATCCCTGAGATTACCCCCCCATCCATCCCCCCCTTACAAAAGGGGGGAGTAAGGGGGGTGGAGCAGGGGAGGCACCGTAAATATTTTTTGTGGGAGCACTCCATAAATACGCTTAAGACACTGGAGGTGTTAATTGAGAATCTTCAGAGGAAATTTCCTGACAGGTATATGCAGTTATATGAAATGCTTTCAAATGTATTAGAACATGAGATATCAGCTAAAGAGGTATTGAAACTCGCATCTCTAATACATGATATAGGGAAGCCTTTGACGAAGGAGTTAGACAAAAATGGAAATGTGCATTTTATAAATCATGAAAAAATCTCTGCAGATATTGCCGAAAAATTGTGTCGGAGATTGAGACTCGGTAATAATATCTGTAAAGCAATGACTGCTATGGTCAGAAATCACATGATGCCCATTTTGTTAAGTAATGAGAAGAAGGTAGGTAACAGGGCAATCTTCAGATTTTTCAGGGATGCACAAAAGGAAGGCTTGCTTATATGCCTATTAAGCATAGCGGATATTAACGCAACAAGAGGCTCTGGCATCTTTGATGATACTGCTGAAGATATAGAAGGATTGGTTAAGAGGATGATAGATTATTATTTTGAAGACTTTATAAGACAGATAAATTCTCCTCTCATTTCAGGGGATGAGATAATGGAAAGACTCAAATTGAAATCGGGTCCTGAAATTGGAGAGCTGCTTAAAGAAATAGAAGAGCAGAGGGCTGAAGGGATTATTTCTGACAAAGAAGATGCTCTGAAGTTTTTGGAATCTGGTAAGTTTTTAGATGTATAGGAAATTATAAAAATCAGTTTTTTGCTTTTGACTTATTCAATCAGGGTTAGTGAAGCCATGATTCCGACCCCGAGTAATATTGCTGTGAACTGCCTTATGGATATTGATACCTTTACCTCATGCTGGAGTTCGGGTATCAAATCAGACCCTGCAATATAAATGAAGCCTCCTGCAGTAATTGGAAGCATTGCCAGTGAATAACCCTCAATCTGGGGACCTATTGATAGAGAGATAACGGCACCAAGGATTGAAGTCACAGATGATAGAAAATTAAAAAGGAGCGCCTTTTTTAACGAAAGCCCGCTGTGAAGAAGGACGCCGAAGTCTCCGATTTCCTGCGGTATCTCATGGAGGATGACGGCAAGCGTAGTAGTAATCCCTGTGGTGGTACTCACACTATAGCTTGCTCCAATTAGTATTCCATCAACTAAATTATGAACTCCATCACCGATTAAATTCATAGCCGCTACCGGATGCATATGCTTTTCGGAATTAGGTATATGGCAATGCCTCCATCGGATGAACTTCTCCAATATAAAAAAGATAAAGATGCCAAGCATGATATAAAGAGAGGTAGTTAAATTTGTGCCGATTCTCTCAAAGGATTCAGGGAGGAGGTGAATAAAGGCATCTCCGAATAATCCGCCGACTGCGAAACTGACAAGGAGAAGCAATATACTGTTCAGTTTATTCCTATCAAGCGAAAGAAAAAATATTCCAGTCAACGATATTACACTGACAAGAACAACACTTACTATTGTATATATCCATACCTGCATTAAACTTCCCTCAAATGAACTATTTAAGGTTTCATTATTGCCAAACAACTATTCTTTGTCAAATTGTTTCTATTAAAATTCAGCCAATTTTGTTTTGAAAAATAATAGGATTTTGCTATTATAAATTTATATGGACTATAAAACCACTTTAAACCTGCCTCAGACAGATTTTCCAATGAAGGCAAACCTCTCTCAGAAAGAACCTGAAATTTTAAAAAAATGGGAAGGGATGGATATATATAGTGAGATACGGGGTTCCCGCAAAGGAAAGCAAAAATATATTTTACATGATGGACCGCCTTATGCCAATGGACATATCCATCAGGGTCATGCCTTAAATAAAATTCTCAAGGACATTATAGTAAAAATCAAAACGATGGAGGGTTATGACGCACCTTATATCCCGGGATGGGATTGCCATGGCCTTCCCATAGAACATCAGGTTGATAAAGAGCTTGGGCCAAAGAAGAAGGGTATGGCTAAATCACAGATAAGAAAACTCTGCCGTGAATATGCCGATAAATTTTTTAAGATTCAGAGGGAGGAGTTCAAGAGGCTCGGTATCTTCGGTGACTGGGAGAATCCATATCTTACAATGAATTATTCCTATGAGGCAGATATTGTAAGAGAACTCGGTAAGATTATCGAGAATGGCGGACTATATAAAGGATTAAAACCAATCCACTGGTGCCCTGCCTGTAAAACTGCACTGGCAGAAGCAGAGGTAGAATATGAGGAGCATGAATCCCCATCCATATATGTAAAATTCCCTCTCAAGATAAATGGTAAGGACAGATTCTCCTCTCTGGAACAGAAGGATACATCGGTTGTAATCTGGACTACTACCCCGTGGACACTCCCTGCAAACCTTGCAATAGCATTAAATCCCGACTACAAATATGGTGCGGCAGATACAGGTGAAGAGGTCCTAATAATGGCAATTGACCTTTTAGAACAGTCAATGGATAAGTTCGGCTTTGTGGACTATGAGATAATAGATACATTTGAAGGCTCTGAGCTGGAGGGGCTGGTAGCGGAACACCCATTTATGGAAAGGGAGTCCCCCCTGATACTCGGTAGCCATGTAACATTGGAACAAGGGACAGGACTTGTTCACACAGCACCGGGTCATGGGCAGGAAGACTATGAGATGGGGCTAAAATATGGGCTTGATATATATAATCCTGTTGATGATGAGGGTAGGTTTGTCTCCGAGCTTCCATATTTCGGCGGTATGAAGATATGGGATGCAAATAAGTCAATAAATGAAATGCTAAAAGAGGAAGGGTTTCTCCTCAAAGAGGAGAAAATCAAGCACTCATATCCCCACTGCTGGAGGTGTAAAAAACCTGTGATTTTCAGGGCAACACCGCAGTGGTTTATCTCAATGGAAAAAAATGATTTAAGAAAGAAGGCATTAGATGAGATAAACAAAGTGGAGTGGGTTCCGTCATGGGGGAAAGAAAGGATATACCAGATGGTTGAAAACAGGCCTGACTGGTGCATATCAAGGCAGAGGTCATGGGGTGTCCCAATAACCGTGTTTTACTGCAAGGGGTGCAAAGAGACAATCTTCTCGCGTGAGATATGTGAGCATGTGGCAAGCCTCATGGATAAAAACGGTGCTGATGTGTGGTTTGATAAAGATGTAAAAGAGTTAATGCCGTCAGGGATAAAGTGCCATAAGTGCGGCGGGAGCGATTTTGAAAAAGAGGCAGATATTCTTGATGTCTGGTTTGATTCAGGTGTAAGTTATACAGTAGTAGAGAAAAGAAATGACCTTTCCTTTCCATCTGACTTATATTTAGAGGGCTCTGACCAGCACAGGGGGTGGTTTCACAGCTCACTTCTTACATCAGTATCCATAAAAGGCAGGGCGCCGTATAAGTCTGTCCTGACCCACGGCTATGTAGTGGATGGTCAGGGGAGGAAGATGTCCAAATCTCTCGGCAATGTAATTGCACCGCAGGAGGTTATAGATAAATATGGTGCAGAGGTCTTGAGACTTTGGGTATCATCAGAAAATTACAGGGAAGATATAAGGCTATCCGATGAGATTTTAAAAAGGCTTTCAGAGGCATATAGGAAGATAAGAAATACTTTTAGATATATACTCGGCAATCTGTATGACTTTGACCCTTCAAAAAACAGGGTTGAATATGAAAAGATGTTTGAACTGGACAGGTTTATCCTTCATAAACTTCAGGGGCTGATTGAGGAGATAAGAACGGCGTATAGAAACCATGAATATCATGTATTCTTCCATTCATTCCATAATTTCTGTGCCGTGGACTTGAGCTCATTCTACCTTGATATAATCAAAGACAGACTATATACGTTTAGTTCAGATTCGGCAGGCAGGAGGTCTGCACAGACTGCAATCTATGAAATTCTTATGTCAATGGTAAAACTTATGTCCCCTGTCCTTTCTTTTACTGCTGAAGAAATCTGGGGATTTATCCCTGGCAATTCAGCTATCCGGAGCATCCATCTCTCCCAGTTCCCTGACATAAGAAAAGACTGGATTGATAATGAATTATCAGAGAGGTGGGAAAGGCTCCTTCTTTTAAGGGGTGAGGCATTAAAGGCATTAGAGACTGCGAGGAAGAATAAATTAATCGGACACTCACTTGATGCAAAGGTAAGTCTATTCTGCCCTCATGAATTAAGGGCATTATTAGAAGAATATAGGGGGGAATTGAATGCCCTCTTTATAGTATCTGCTGTAGAAATTCTTGACAATAAAAATATTCCTGAATCAGCCTTAAAGAGTGATGGAATAGAGGGTCTGTTTATATCTATATCCCAGGCATCGGGCAAGAAGTGTGAGAGATGCTGGAATTACAGTGAGACTGTCGGTAAAAACGCTGAACATCCTGCTGTATGCAATAGGTGTGTTGATAATTTAAAATAGCAATGAGCAATAAATATTCTCCTTTAATTATTACTCTTTTTGTAATTGTAATTATTGACCAGATTACAAAGTTTTATATAGCAGGCAATTTTGAACTCCACCAATCCGTAGAAATAATCAGGGGTTTTTTTAATATTACATATATAAGGAATGCAGGTGTGGCATTCGGAATGTTTTCTAATTTAAAAGGTTCATTTATCCCGATAATCTTTATAGCTATTTATATTGTTGCAATAATCTCTATTGTCATATTATACAGAGAAACTCATGGGTATAGCCATATAGCCCTTTCCCTCATCTTCAGTGGTGCAATTGGGAATCTGATAGACAGAATATTCAGGGGGGAGGTTGTTGACTTTCTTGATTTTCACTGGCAGAATTACCACTGGCCTGCATTTAATGTAGCAGATTCATGTATAACAGTGGGTGTAGGGCTTTTAATGATAACGCTGGTAAGAACCAAAATACCCAATGACCAAATTACAATAACCAAATAAGCTCCAATAATCAATAAACATATTTAAAGAATTTGATTTTGGTAATTGGTTATTATTTGGTATTTGGAATTTGGTTATTGATTATTAATTATTATTATGCATCCAATACTTTTTAAAATAGGACCAATAACGATATATACATACGGCGTGCTTATAGCCACTGCCTTTTTCCTCGGACTCGCCCTTGCCGCAAGACAGGCAAGGGTAGAAGGTGAAGACCCTCAAAAGATAATGGATTTGAGTTTTTACATACTCATATCGGCAATTGCAGGGTCAAGACTATTGTATATTGTGGTTGAATATAAAGAATACATATCCAATCCTTTAAGAATCTTTAAAGTATGGGAGGGCGGGCTTGTATTCTATGGCGGTTTTATAATAGCTATGGCAGTAGTTATCATTTATATAAAAAAGAATGAAATGAGCCTCTGGAAGGTCGGTGATATCCTGGCACCATCTGTAGCGATTGGACAGGGGGTCGGAAGATTGGGATGTTTCTTTGCAGGGTGCTGTTACGGGAGAGAGACAGATGTCCCATGGGCGGTTATCTTTAAAAATCCAAATACACTGGCACCGATGGATGTTCACCTCCACCCGACACAGCTTTATGATTCTGCAAACGGATTTATTATTTTCGCCATACTTCTTATTTTGCGGAAATTTAAAAAATTTGATGGACAGTTATTCTGGACATATACACTCCTTTACGCAGTCGGAAGGTTTATTGTAGAGATATTCAGGGGTGATGAGAGGGGGTTTGTTACTGCAAGTCTATCAACATCCCAATTTATAGCAATCCCTTTATTCGCCGTATCAATTGTTATGCTGATAAAACTTAAAAGGCGGAAGATTGAAGGCTGAAAGGGGTTAAGAGGATTTTTGTAATCCTTTGTTGAGCCGAAGACTAATGAATGTTTCATCTCCAAAATATCATAATGTCAGGCAACAAAATAATGGCAAATAAAGAAGAGATAACAACATGAGGAACACACAGCATAAATTGAGGTATTTTATTTTTACACTCCTTATTTGTGCAGGAATTTCTTTTCAACAAACAGCAATTGCATCAGATGGAATTGAAAAATCAGGAGATGCGATTCTAATCCTAATTCCGACTATTACATATGGCACAACATTTTACTTGGAAGATTCAGAAGGACGTTCACAATTTTATAAATCATTTTTAACAAACTTGGGAGTAACATATGGATTGAAGAAAACAATAGATAAAAAGAGACCAGACGGTTCAGATGAATCATTTCCATCTGCACATGCATCAGTATCATTTCAAGGTGCTTCATTTATTCATAGAAGATATGGCTTGAAATATGCTGTTCCTGCTTATATCAGTGCATCTTTTGTTGGATATAGCAGGGTTGAATCAAATAATCACTACACAGAGGATGTAATTGCTGGGGCAGTAATCGGTGTGATTAGTAGTTTCTGCTTTACCAATCCATATAAAGGATTCATGATTACTATGACTGCTAATAATGGTTTTTATGGATTAAGCCTCAATAAGAATTGGTAAAATACCTAACAAAGTTTTCAATGGCTGGGGGGTCTGCATATCAGTGAACTTGTTTATTTTCTTTTACCTCTTCTTTGCTTATGCTGTTGAAGAGCAGGGTATTCTGCCCCAAATTTTATAAATGGCTTCAATAAAATCAATCCTCATATCTCATGATTCTGTCAACCAGAGAATAGATAAATTCCTATCCTTCCATAATTCAACATTATCACGCTCATTCATCCAGCGATTGATTGATAAAGGCAGTATAACAGTTTCTGGAAAAGCTGTTAAATCAAGTTATAAACTAAGAAGCGGGGATTATATAAAAATAGAGATTCCTGAATTAGAACCCCTCAGTGTAAAACCGGAACCAATACCGCTTGACATTGTATATGAAGATGAATCTGTAATAGTTATAAACAAACCTGCCGGAATGGTAGTCCATCCTGCTGCGGGAAATTATTCCGGCACACTTGTAAATGCACTTCTTTACCATTGTAAAAATACCCTATCAGGAATAGGTGGTGTAGAAAGGCCTGGAATCGTCCACAGGCTTGATAAAGACACATCAGGACTGCTTATGGCGGCAAAGAGTGATTTTGCACATCACCACCTTTCAAAACAGCTTAAAGATAGAACAATTGTCCGTAAATACCTTGTATTGGTTAGAGGGGACATAAAGGCAGATTCAAAGAAAATTGAGATGCCGATTGGAAGGCATGTATCGGACAGAAAGAAGATGTCTGTAAAAACAAAGAAAGGACGGGTGGCTATAACTGAATTTAATGTAATAGAAAGATTTGGTAATTATACACTATTAGAAGTAAAACTTAAAACAGGCAGGACACATCAAATTCGAGTCCATCTCTCTGCGATCGGCCATCCGGTTGCAGGGGATAGGGTGTATGGAGGGAGACAGAAGACAGACGACAGAAGACAGACGACAGAAATTAGAAGCCAAATTTCCATCCAAAGGCAGATGCTTCATGCCGCCATACTCGGTTTTATCCATCCAAAGACAGGGAAATATTTAGAATTTAATGTCCCTATTTCTGATGATATGAATGGTATTTTGAATTTTTTGAGGGGAAAGGTTAACTTTGATTGAAAAACAGCTTAAGGTTTAGGTTAAGCCCTGAATCAAGTTCAGGGCTCAACCTTAACTTAATCTTTCAAAATATAATTACCTTACTGCATCTTTTAATGCTTGTCCTGGTTTGAATTTTGGAACTTTTCTGGCAGAAATCTTTATTGTAGCCCCTGTTGCCGGGTTTCTACCCATCCTTGCAGACCTCTTGCTAATCCCGAATGTGCCAAAGCCAACGAGTGTTACACTTTGTCCCTTTTTAAGTGATGCCTTTACTCCATCAGTGAATGCATTAAGCGCCTTCTCTGAAGCAGCCTTACTAAGCCCTGCGTCCTTTGCAATTTTTTCTACTAAATCAGCCTTATTCATCTTCTTATCCCCCCTTTCGTTAATGGATTTTAATGATTTTTATTTCTGTTAGTTTTACACCCTGAACCACTTATCTGTCAAGCTTTTTTTAACTTTTTTTTAATATTGAAAATCCTTGCTCTTAAAAATACCCTCTGCTATTATTTATTTATGAAGATAATTGTTGAATCATCCAATCTAAATGGTAGCATAAAGATACCTGCCTCAAAATCCCACACTATAAGGGCTGTATTCATTGCATCTCTTGCAGACGGTGTTTCAGAGGTAATAAATCCGTTAGAATCTGCTGATGGACTTTCTGCCGTAGAGGCATGCCGCTGTCTTGGTGCAGAGATTAAATTGCTTAATGATAAATGGATTGTCCATGGAACCGGCGGCAACATCAGGGCAGTAAAAAAAAATATAGATGTGGGAAATTCAGGGACTACTGCAAGATTCTGCACAGGCTCGGCATCTCTGGGAAAAGGGTTAATAACTATAACCGGAGACGCTCAGACAAGAAAAAGGCCCATGCAGTCTTTGATTGATGCACTGAATAATCTTGGTGCTGATATAAAATCCATAGAAAATAATGGAAGGCTCCCGATAACTGTAAAGGGGAGATTGAGAGGAGGGAAAACAGAGGTCAGCGGTATGACATCACAGTTTATCTCAAGCCTTCTGGTAAATTGCCCCCTATCCGACGGCAACTCAGAAATTCATGTGAAGGACCTCAATGAAAAACCGTATGTCGGCATTACCTTGTGGTGGCTGAATAAACAAGGGATTAAATACAGACAGGAGAACCTTGAAAGATTTTTTATAAAGGGTAAACAATCTTATAAACCTTTTAAAGAGACAGTCCCCGCTGATTTCTCATCTGCCACATTTTTTCTCTGTGCAGGTGCTATAACTGACTCTGAAATAACACTTAAAGGGCTTGATATGGAGGATACGCAGGGTGATAAAAGGGTAGTCCATATATTAAAAGATATGGGTGCAAATATTGACATTACAAAAGAAAGGATTAAAATAAAGGGTGGAAATTTGAGAGGGATGGAGATAGATATGAATGATATACCTGATGCACTCCCTGCCATGTCTGTGGTTGGCTGTATTGCAGAAGGGAAGACAATTCTAAGAAATGTCCCTCAGGCAAGGATAAAAGAGACAGACAGGATTGCAGTGATGAAAGAGGAACTCTCAAAGATGGGTGCAGATATTGAGGAACTCCCTGACGGGCTGATTATAAGAAAGAGCAAATTAAGAGGGGCAAAGGTGAGCAGTCATGGAGACCACCGTGTAGTAATGAGTTTATCAGTTGCAGGGCTTGCCGCAGAGGGGATTACAGAGATAGAGACTGCAGAGGCGATAAATATCACATTTCCAAATTTTGTAGATTTGATGAAAAACTCTGGAGCTAAAATAAAATTAATTTAATGATTCAATTTTTAACCTTCTAACAATGGTCAAATTGCTATTGACAGGAGTATTCAAACCTTTCGGTGTTTCCGACGAATACGGTGAAGCGTTGTGTACGATGGAACTCCTTAACAATCAGGTTACGCGGGAACAGGGGATACACTCGCCTCGCTCCAACAATCCGAGTTTTGGTTTATACCTGATGGCGGAAAATCTTGATATTCCCGCAACTGTTTTGGACTTTCCATCTTGGAACGATTTTACTAAAGAAATTACAAAAGGGAATTATACGCATGTAGGCATTTCGTTCATAGTGCCGAATGTGCTTAAGGCAAAGCGGATGGCTGAATACATCCGCAGGGAGTCGCCGTCAACAAAGATAATAGTAGGCGGACACGGGGCGGCAATCCCGAACCTGCGGGATATTCTGGATTACGACGAAGTATGCCGCGGCGAAGGGGTAGCATGGCTGCGCAGATATTTCGGCGAAGATGTAAAAAAACCGATTAAACATCCAGTTATTTATTCGGCGGTGAGAAAATTCGTCTACGGGGCGCCTATATTGGACATGGCTGGAATTATCCTTCCTGGCGTCGGATGCCAGAATTCCTGCAGTTTCTGCGCGACATCACACAAGTTTGAAAAACAATACACTTCGTTTTTAAAAACCGGCAGGGAGATGCTGGAAGCCTGCAAAAAAACCGCTAAAAAGCTAAGGGTTAAAGATTTCGGCGTGATGGACGAGAACTTTCTTAAAAGTCCGGTGCGAGCCAGACAGTTCGTTGATGAGATGGAAAAAGAGATGAAGGCATATACCTTTAGCATCTTCTCTTCGGCGGATGCAGTTACAAAAATAGGAGTTGATTTTCTTGTCCGAATGGGTGTGAACTTCATCTGGATAGGCGTTGAGTCCAAATGGAATGTATTTGAAAAAACTCACGGCGTTGACCTTTTCAAGCTGATTAAAGACCTGCAAGACCATGGCGTAACTGTCCTTGCCTCCACGATTCTGTTCATGGACCATCATGATAAATTCACGATTGAGGAAGATATAGACTGGGCTATAAGCTTGAAATCCGATTTACTGCAGCTCATGCAGTTTGGACCCATTCCCGGCACACAGCTTTACAAGGATTACGAAACGGAAGGAAAGCTTTTCATGGATATTCCATGGCCCTCGCAGCACGGGCAGAACCAGATATGGTTTCACCATCCGCACTTTACCTTGCCGGAGACTTCGCATTATTTAAAAAACGCTTTTGTAAGAAAATATCAAACGGACGGTCCCGGCGTTTTGAACATGGCTCATACGGCTATTAAAGGTTATCTTAAATTGATGGAAGACATTAAAGACCGTGAAGAAAAAGGGCTTGTGTGGTGTCCGAAAACACTTTCATATATTCCGCATCCCAATCCGAAACCTGACGAGTTTATGAAACTTCGCCTTGATTCATGGCGGGAAAACGCTCTTCGATTCCGACCGATACTTTCCACCGCACTTAAATATGCTCCAAATGAAAAGGTGGCGGAAAAATGCAGGATGATAATGAATCTTTATGACAAGGTCTTCGGCAAACTAACTATAAAGGAAATGGCTTTGGAGGTTGTTGTAAAAACATTTGCAATTTTGGAAAATAAGAAATATAAAAGAAACGGTTCAATTATGAGGCAGCCGAAAATGAAAAGAGCTGAGTTTCCGGATAGAAGAAATGGATGACATAAATCATATACACTTATTTAAGGCATGATAAACTGTTACATATAAACATTAATACAGGAGGTTTGTATGAGTAATGGAAAAGTGACAAAGCTTGATGTAAGAGTTATTCCGCCACATGAAAGGCATCCAAAAAGAATATTTGATATCTGGGATAAATTGAATGTCGGTGATACTCTCCAGATAATAAATGACCACGACCCGAAGCAGCTCCACTATATGTTTGAGGCACAATATGAGGATTGTTATAAATGGGAATATGAAGCTGAAGGTCCTAAGGATTGGATTATCAATCTTACAAAGACCGGAGCTAAAAATTCTTCAAATTCTGATTTAAAAAACAGGGTGGAATCGGCATTAGATGGAATCCGTCCAAATCTTCAAATGGACGGCGGTGATGTTGAGCTTGTGGACATTGATGAGGCTCAAAAGACTGTGAGTGTCAGGCTTGTTGGTGCATGCGGGACATGCCCATCTGCAATTTTTACATTAAAGGCAGGCATTGAAGCGGCAATCAGAGAGAGAGTGCCGGAGATAACAGAAGTTATATCAGTGTAAAGGAACAAAAACCTAATTTTCTTAGGAAATCAGGAATACAGGAATATTTTTTCATGACTTCCTGAATTCCTTAGAGTTTTTATAATTTCCTATCCCTTTACCTTAAATCTGTATCCCCTCCATTTTTAACATCCTCATCTTTAAATCTATTCCGCCATGTGCAGTAAATCCACCCATTTCACCGTCTACCCTTATAACCCTATGACACGGTATAAGTAAAGGAATCGGATTTCTTGATAAGGCACCTCCAACAGCCCTTGAGGCATCAGGCAGACCAATTTTCTTTGCAACCCATTTATAGGTCTTTACCTCGCCATAAGGTATAGTCCTTGTAATCTCATAGACCTTTTTTTGAAAGTCTGTCGTGCAGGACAAATCCAAAGGGAAATTAAAATTAATACTTTCTCCATCAAAATATCTTTTGATTGAGTCTTCAACAGCTTTATTTTTTTTATTTTTGGCAATTAATTGCTCATGGCTTATAGCCGATACAATTTCATCTTTTGCCATGCCGGGCAGGATAAACTTCACTACACCATTTTCAGATAATACAATTCCGCATAATCCAAAAGATGTATTGAAAATAGAATAGTTGCAGGTTATTTTATCTTCCAATTTTTTAATTTCTCAAGAAACTTATGGTCTGTGAGGTCGTAGTGTATCGGGGTGACAGAAACCATATCGCTTTTTATCGCACCGCTGTCTGCATCGCTGTCTTCATCAAAGAATAGCATCTCTCCCCCCTGCCAGTAATAGGTATGCCCCCTTGGGTCTATCCTCTTGTCAAACTCCTCCCTGAATCTTGAGCTCCCCTGCCTTGTAAACACAACGCCTTTTATCTTATCTGAAGCAATATTGGGAACATTTACATTCAGGAGTGTCCCCTCGGGAAGCCCATTTTCATGTGTAGTAAGGGCTAATCGTTTTGCAAAATTTGCAGCAAAAGAAAAATCTGGGTTTATAAATGTAGCAAGGGATATTGCAATAGACGGTATCCCGAGGATTGTCCCTTCTGTTGCTGCTGATACTGTCCCGGAATATATTACATTTGTGGCAATATTTGCACCAAGATTTATGCCTGAAATAACCATGTCCGGCGGGTTTTTTAATATGGCACGAACAGCTATCTTTACGCAATCCGCAGGCGTGCCATTCACTGCATAACCGATGAATTCCCCATTTCTTTCAACCTCCCTGACCCGTAAAGGGTCGGATAGGGTAATGGCATGTCCCACAGCACTCTGCTCTGTCTCGGGTGCAACAACAATTACATCGGCAATCTCTTTTATGCTCTCTCTAAGAGTTGTCAAACCCTTTACGTTTATACCATCATCATTTGTTAAAAGTATTTTCATTTTTTAGGAAATTATAAAAATCAGCCACAGAGGCACGGAGACACAGAGAAAAAACCAATCTTTTTGACACAGATGGACACTGATTATTTATGATTTTTATGTTTCTTGTTTTCTGTGTTAATCATAATTTATCTGTGTCTTTCAGTGTCTTCATTTTTTGAGTCTTTCTCTGTGCCTCTGTGTCTTGGTGGTTAAAATTAGGTTATTGTTCTTATTTTATTTATAATATCATACATAACATGCATTTTAAAAATATGTTTGCGATTCTGAAAATAGCTATATACTTTTCCATAATAATCCTCGCCTTAAGCTTCGTTCTTGTCTATTCAAATACCCATCCTACAACTTATCCACTTAATATACCGCCTTCTAATTATGGGATTAAATTTGAGACTGTAGAGTTTACGACACCTGATAAAATTGTTTTAAAGGGATGGTTTATAAAATCAGTAAGCAGTAGGCAGTATGAAGCAGGCAGTAAGAAGCCGGTCATAATAATCTGTCATGGACTTGGGGCAAATAAGTCTGATTTTACAGAGCTGTCCTCTTATCTATCAAAGGCAGGCTATCATGTCCTTCTCTTTGATTTCAGGGGTCATGGCGAAAGCAAAGGTAATTCATCAACACTCGGATTTTTAGAACAGGATGATTTAAGGAGTGCTATAGATTATGTGAAATCCCAAAATGATGCAGACATCGGCAGGATTGGTGTGTATGGCTTTTCACTCGGTGCGGCAGTTGCAATATTAACAGCTGCAGAATCAAAAGACATTAAAGCAGTTATATCTGACAGTAGTTTTACATCCCTGAAGGTTCAGGGTGAGAGATTGTTAAAATCCTCACTCCTTCCGAAGTTCCCATTTTTTTATGCAGCGACATGGATATACGAGATTATGTTTAAAACAGATATTGAAAAAGTAGCCCCTTTAAATTTCATAGAAAAAATATCACCAACCCCAATATTTATAATTGGAGGCGAAGGGGATAGCCAGATGCCAGCATCAGACGCGGAGGAGCTTTTTAAAAATGCCAGAGAACCAAAATCCTTATGGATAGTTAAAGGTGCATCTCACGGAGGGACTGTTATATCTGCCGGCAGGGAGTATGAAAAAAGGGTAATTGAATTTTTTGATAAATATCTTAAAGAACAAAAACCTGATTAGACACAGAGGTCACAGAGAAAGGCAAAAACAAAAAAGATTAAGGAGAAAGGGAGAACAGGGAGAGATTGAAAAATCCAAATAACAAGTAACAAATTCCAAACAAATACCAAATTCAAAATTTCAAAAACTGAAAATTTTTTGTTTGGTTATTGAATTTTGGTTATTGTAATTTATTTGTTATTTGGTGCTTGTAATTTGTTATTTATTCTTACCCCTTTTCCTAATTTCCCCATTTCTCCTTATTGTTTTCCTCTGTGTCTCCGTGCCTCTGTGGCTGATTTTTATAATTTCCTATATATTTAAAAACTTTAATTTGTTTTTAATGTTCTCTCATTTATAATATTTTTTATGAAAAGAAATAATACATTTGAGAAGGTTCTTATTGTTTTGGTATTTATCGCTACATGTATTGTCGGCTTTGAGGCATTCACACAGAAACATCTTCAGGAAAACAGCATATTGCATTTCCTTCACCAGCACGGATACCTGAATAATTACCAAATAATATATGAGCCAAGTAAGGGTATCTGGCATGCTGTCGGGTGGACAGGCTCATCAATGATGATTATCATGATGCTCTACAGTGTTAGAAAGAGGTTTTCAATATTTAACTCATTAGGCTCATTACGTCACTGGCTATCGGCACATATATTTTTAGGGATAATGGGGCCCATTCTTGTAACCTTTCATACAACCTTTAAATTCGGCGGAATCATAGCCACAAGCTTCTGGTGTATGATAGTCACTGTGTTCTTTGGAATAATGGGAAGATATATCTATGTGCAGATTCCAAGAGACCTGTCAGGAACAGAGCTTGAAACCAATGAGATAGACAAGATTGCAGAATCACTTGATATAAAGTTAAGTGAGTATTTAAAGAATGTTAATATAGCAGACCTGTTTAAGGAGATAAGTATTGCCGATGAAAAGGCAAAGTCCCTTAATGTGATAAGCGCCCTTTTCTTTATGATAAAAACTGATATTAAAAATCTATACAGGATAACTCACCTTAAAAATGTAATCAGAAGCCGCTATCATTTAAAGGGGAGAGTAAGGAAAGAAATTATAGCACTGTTAAAGAAAAAGGCTTCACTCATAAGGCAGAAGAATTTTCTTGCAACATCACACAGACTTCTTCATTACTGGCATGTCTTGCATGTCCCGCTTGCCATAGTAATGTTTCTCATCATGTTTTTGCACATCATAGTCTATTTTTTATTCGGCACTTCTCACAGGACATAAAGTATTCAGTTATTCTAAATTGGCGGGAAGATAAAAATGGAAGGTTGTTCCGACACCTGCTTTAGAATCAACAGTGATTAATCCTTCATGTCTGTTTATAATTGAATAGCAGATTGAGAGACCGAGTCCCATGCCCTTCTGGGCACCTCTATCCTTTGTAGAAAAATATGGGTCAAAAATCTTTGATATATTTTCTTCTGATATCCCAATTCCGTTATCCGATATTGATACCTTTAGGTATTTACCTTCTTTTATTGGAAGGTTGTCATTTTTACTGGCTGTAATATTCTCCGCCATTACCTTAATAATTCCTCCATTCGGCATTGCCTCAATAGCATTTATAACAAGACTCCTTACCACCTGTTTAATCTGCAAGCTATCTGCTTTGACTGGATAGAGATTATCAGTAATGGCAAATTCACAGGTAATTTCTGAATCGCTTGGTATTACAAGGCTTACAGTTTCCTTTAAAATCCCTGACATTGCAATTAGTTCCTTTACAGGCTCTCCGCCTCTGGCAAATGTGATTAACATGCCTGTCAATTCCTTTGCCTGCATACATGCATCCTCTGATTGTGTGAGTTTTTTTAAAACCTCATCTTCAGAAGAAAGATTTTTCTTTGACAGATACATCTTTGAGAGAAATATATTACCCAAAATTACAGTTAGTATGTTATTAAAGTCATGGGCAATACCGCCTGCAAGTATGCCGATTGAATCAAGCTTCTGTTTCATCTGGAGTTCATTTTTCTTGTTGAGTTTTTGCATTTCGTCCTGCATCTTCTTCAAGTCGGTTATATCGCGGACTATTCCCACCATATAATTATTTTCCATTATGTTCAAAAATTTAACATTCACCCAGACTGGAAATGTCGTTCCATCTTTACGCTTATGCAAACCTTCTAAAAGCATATACCCCTTTTCTCTGACCTCGTTGACATGCTTATTCCATGAAAAATTATCAGGCAAAATCGCTTCAATATCTGTAACTTTCATATTAAACATCTCTTTTCTTGTATATCCTAAATTACTGCAATACTTATCATTGACATAAATGAAATGGCTTGTCCCGGGGTCTACAATAACTACAGCATCATTTGTTTGATTTATTATGTTCTTAAATAACTGCAAATCTTCCAGAGTTTGCCTGTATTCTGTAATATCATGGCTCACACCAACAAGCCCGATTATATTTCTATGCTCATCATAAACAGGAGATTTTATAGTATCAAAAAACATCCTCTTTCCATCTTTGCCTATGCAAGCTTCTTCAGAACGGAGAGTCCTCCCTGTCCTAAAAACCTCCTTGTCGCTAATACTGCAGCATTTAGCCAAATCAGGGGGGAAGATTTGTTCATCTGTTTTCCCGATAATATCTCCTTCCTTAAGACTCGCTAATTCCTCAAATGCTTTATTAACAGCAAGATTGCGTCCTTGAGCATCCTTGAAATAAACTATATCCTTTATAGTATCAAGTAAGATTTTATGATGTATATCCATCTCTATCTGTGATTTTTTTTTCATTTTTCATGCCATCCTCCTCTCTTTATAATAAAAATATTTGATTGCTATATTATCAGCAGACTAAACATAATTCAGTTTTAATATTTCTTCAGGGACATCAAATCCATTTTCAACCGGGAACCTTCCGTTAAGCACTATTGCTATTCTCCTTATCCTCTTTGATGACGTGAGATTATCCGTTCCTACAGGGTCATACTTAAGGCATAATGATGAGTAAGGATTTTTCAAAAGAGATACTACCATATTCAGAGACAGCCTATTCAAGAATTCAATATATTTCTTTTCCACATCCCATCTGGAGCTTTTTGATACCATTGTTACAGCCTTCTGCCAGAGTGTAATATCATTTACATTAATCGAATGGGAATATAATCTTTTCTTGGTATTAAATGATATTATTTTTTTCTTTATTATATCCTGCATAAATTCATCATTATGGCGGTTATGCCTGTTTATTACTGTCTTTGCAATCTTCCAGTATTTTTTCTCAATATACTCATCAGAGCGAAACTCCCAGTATATATGACCGAACCTCTTTGTAGATGATGTTAGATACAACTGATTTGGAATATAAAAATTATGTGCAATTACATCCGCTGCCAGATGGGATAAATAGCCGTATGAAAAGGCATTGGTTTCATTACTGTCAGCATATTTCAGCATCTTTTGCCCAATTGACCAGTTATGACAGTGGTCATCCCTCCTTTTATGTCCTTTGCCAATAAATATATCGGCACTAATGCAGCCGTAGAGATAGTCATAGGGGAATGCCTTTAATATATCTGCAATATGAGGAAGTATAAGTTTAAGGTTATCAAGTATAAACACCCCCTCTTTCATATGGATCCCCGCACCCCAGGCATAGGCGCTATCTGCAAGGAATAAAAGCCAATTTAAAGTAAAAACTACTATTATTATAATTTTCATAAAAAAACAAATTCCAAATCCCAAATTACAAATAAAACTCAAATTTCAAATTCCAAATCTCAAATAATACTTTCGGAAATTGGAATTTGGTAATTGGAAATTATTTGATTATTGATGCTTGATTATTGGAATTTTTCATTTCCTGATGTTCCATCCATTCTTTATGCATAACCTTTATTATATTAAAATCCCTCTCATTGTCCACATCCAATGCCGCACCTCCAAATGATGTCTCAATCAGCTTCAATCGTGTTTTTAAAACATTAGATACAATCAACTCTGCCACTTTGATTGAAACAAACTGCCTGAAAAAACGGCTTAGAAATTCCAGATGGATATGAGAGAGGAATAGTGACATCTGGACAAAGATATAAAATAAAAGGCTCTTAAAACCGGCATGCCTTCTTATAATCTCTAATGTAAGTTTAGCAATATTTCTTATATCCTTCTGATAGCGGTATTCATACACCTTTTCAATATACTCTCTGTTTGCTATCTTAAACGGTTTTACAAGGTGGAGATTGCTTATCCTGTATTTGCTTTCTTTCAGATTAAGATAGGCGAGTTTTATTCCCGGTTTTTTATCGGAAGGATAATAATATCTTAAGACAGCCTCCGGGGTCATGCCAATACAGTAGTCATAATTTGCAGTGTCACTCTTTGATAGAAATTCGCCAATCTCAAAAGATGTGGCAAGCGGCATATCACCTGCCACTACAAATACCGCCTTATCCATATCATCCTTTGAAGGGGATGAGGGGGATGATAATGTAGAAAGAAATGTATGCCATATATTTTCATACAGATTAGCCTTTTGTTCAACTATAATTACATTTTTTTTAAATCCCCCCTCGCCCCCCTTTGAAAAAGGGGGAAATGAAGGGGGATTTGTGTGTTTTTTTAGTAATTCTTCAATCTTAGACTTTGGACCAACTACATATATATTGCCAATATAATCCACATCCTGAAGTTCGGAAAGAACATACATAAATAGAGGGATGCCGTTTAGCTCTATCATAGATTTATTCATTCCGAAAACGCTTCTGCTTGCCTTTTTATCGCCTGTCAGGAGGATTGTATCGTATTTCACAAAAACACCTTCTTGTCACAGAGAACACAATGTGACACTGATTTTATCTTCTGTTTTTTTCAAATATAATCCGAAGCCCGTCAAGTGTAAGAAAAGGATTAACCTCTTTTATAGTCAGGGACTCAGGGATAATTAATTCGGCAAGCCCCCCTGTGGCAACTGCCTTTACCTCTCCATCCATTTCTTTTCTCATCTCCTCCACAATCCTGTCAACCAGACCTGCATATCCGTAAATTGCCCCTGACTGCATGCTACTGATAGTATTTCGTCCAATAACTGTTGGAGGTTTAATCAGTTCTACCTTCGGCAGTTTTGCAGCCCTTTCAAATAGCGCCTCCATTGATATGCCAATACCCGGTGTTATGACCCCTCCCAGATACTCCCCCTTTTGAGATACTGCATCAAATGTAGTGGCAGTCCCAAAATCCACTATTATCAAGGGACCTCCGTATCTTTCATATCCAGCAACAGCATTGACGATTCTGTCAGCGCCAACCTCTTTCGGGTTATCATATAAAATTGGTATTCCTGTCTTTATGCCGGGACCCACAATAAGCGGCGATGCATTAAAATATTTTTTTGAGAGGTTTTCTATTATTGGAAGGAGCGGAGGGACAACACAGGAGACTATAACATCCTTTACAATATCAAATTTTAAATCCTTGATTGAAAAGAGCCCCCTCATTAATGCAGCATATTCATCTTCTGTCCTCTCCCTGTCTGTCTCTATTCTCCAGTGGATAATAAGTTTTTTCTTCTGATAGAGGCCAAGCACAATATTTGTATTTCCTATATCTATCGTTAGTAACATATCTCACCTGCGGATATTCTTTTAAGAGAGCCGTTATTCTGTCTGAGCATAAGAGAGCCTTCACTATCTATCATCTCGGCTACACCCTCAAATACTTTATTCTCAGCACTCACCTTTATCCTTCGCCCAAAGGTATCTGAAAGCTCTCTCCATCTTTTCATAACAGTCTCGCCCTCTTCAATAAATTTCTCATACCAGCATTCAAAACTATTCAATAACTCCGCTATAAGCAAATTCCTGTCCACTCTCTTTCCTGTTTCTATCATTATAGATGTCGCCTTATCTTTTAATTCATCAGAAAACCCCTCACCCCCCCGCGGGGGGGTATTTACATTTATTCCTATACCAACAATCACTGCTTTTCCTTTTGATATGCCTTCCGTTAAAATACCGCCTGCCTTTTTTCCATTAATATTTATATCATTTGGCCATTTAAGAGAAACCCGTCCAGCACATAACCCTCTGCGAAGATTCTCTTCGTAGCAGGTTATGTGCTGGATTGCTTCTACTGCCACAACACCCGCCATAAGTGTCAATTGGGACACCACCTTTTTAGGCTTAAGAATAATTGATAGATAAATACCTGCTCCTGATGGAGATTCCCACATCCTTCCTAATCTCCCCCTCCCTTTACTCTGTGAATCCGCAATAACAACCGTCCCCTCTTTGCAGCCATTAAGTGCGAACTCCTTTGCAGTATCATTTGTAGATTCTACTTTGTCAAAAATATGTATTTCTGAGCCTATAAATTCTGTTGTCAAATACTCCTTTATCTTTTGACTTTCTATTTTTCCCATGCCCGTATTTATTTCATCTCCATACTTATATCCACAGCCCTTGCAGAGTGGGTTAAAGCACCTATAGATATATAATCAACACCTGTTGAGGCAATCTGAACTACATTTTTCAGATTAACCCCTCCAGATACCTCAATTAAAGCCCTTTTATCTATTAACTTAACTGCCTTCTTTATTGTAGGTATATCCATATTATCAAGCATTATTACATCCACCTTACAGTTGAGGGCATCCTTTACCTCTTTCAAGCTTTTTGTCTCAACCTCAATTTTCATAAGATGGGGGACGTTGTCCCTCACTCTTTTCACTGCCTTTATAATCCCCCCCGCAGCCTTTATATGATTATCTTTTATGAGAATCCCATCATATAAACCAAACCTGTGATTTAAACCGCCTCCGCATCGGACAGCATACTTTTCTAAAATTCTTAATTTAGGGGTTGTCTTTCTTGTATCAATTATCTTAGCCTTAAACCCCTTCACAGAATCTACAAACTTCTTTGTGAGGGTAGCTATACCACTCATCCTCTGTAAAAAATTGAGGGCTGTCCTCTCACCTGTCAGAAGAGTCCTCATATTACCACTCATTTCAATTATAATCTTCCCACTCCTTACTATTTCACCATCTCTATACCTCTCCTTAAACTGACTACTGACCACTGACCACTGACCACTGACATTTTGAAAGACTTTCTTAAAAACATCTATCCCGGATAAGACCATATCTTCTTTGGCTACAACATAAGCCTCACCCTTTACATTTTGAGAGACAATTGCATCTGTAGTAATATCACCCGAGCCTATATCTTCAGCCAATGCCAGCTTTATGAGATTATCTACTGATGGATGATTTATATTCATTGCAAAATAATACCATAAATTGATAGAAAATCAGATACAAAAAGGGTAAAGTAACAATCATGCCAATTCTGAGAATTTTATTCTACATTTTTATAATTTATTTTCTACTGCCTACTACCTCCTATCTACTGCCTACTGCCTATGGAGAGGTATATAAATGGACAGATGAAGACGGCTCAGTAAATTTCACCGATTCAATAGACAGGATACCTGAAAGATACAGAAATGGAGCGGAGAAGAAAAGCCTTCCATCTGTAGGAATAATACTGACTGTAAGACATGTGATTGACGGTGATACGATTATTGCAACCTCAGGCGAGAAGGTGAGGTATCTTGGAATTGACACACCTGAGATTTCATCAGAAAAAATGCCTGCACAGTTCTTTTCTGAAGAGTCTAAAAAGGCTAATAAAGAATTGGTTGGCGGCAGGACAGTAAGACTGGAACTTGATGAAGAAAAGATTGACAAACATGGACGTCTACTTGCTTATGTATATTTAAAAGACGGGACATTTGTAAATGCAAAATTAATAGAGGATGGAAATGCAAGGTCATATTTCATCCCCCCGAATGTCAAATACTACAGCCAGTTTAAAAAGCTGGAGAAAGAGGCGATGAAAAACAGAAAGGGGCTCTGGAGTGAGCCTGATTCAATTGCCCCAATCCCTCATTCTGAAGCCATAAGACATATTGGGAAATTCAGATTTGTTGAAGGGGTTGTAAGAAGCATACACAATGCTGGGAAGGCAGTTCATCTCAACTTCGGTGATAATCCTGATGAAGATTTTACAGTAACTATTTTTGAGAGGGACTACCAGAGATTCAAAGAAAAAGGGATTGACCCCTCAGGCCGTTATACAGGAAAGAGGGTAACGGTTTATGGAAAGATAAAACTCTATATGGGTGCAGAAATCGTTGTGTCATTTCCAGAAGATATAACAATAAGTGGCAAGGAACAAAAACCTAATTAACCCGCAGATTACGCAGATTTTCACAGATTTTTTAAAAAATTATTTTGTTTTAATCTGCGGTAATCTGCGAAATCTGCGGATATATAATTTCTTGTATTTTGAAATACTTGACACCTTATATTACTTATGCAATGATAGGTCAAAAATAAGAAGGAGGGTAATATGCCAAAAATAGAGAGGATATTATTTCCTACCGATTTCTCAGATTTTTCAAAAAATGCAATGGAGTATGCCGTATCCCTTGCAACTGCATACAAGGCAAAACTTTATGTCCTGCATGTTATTGAGCATATATTTGATGTCTCAGGTTTTTATGTCCCACAACTGCCGGTAACTGAATTGTATAAAGAGATGGAAAACGCAGCAAAAAAAGAGATTGAGAAATTTATACCTCAAAAGGTAAAGGATGAGATTGGGGTGGAAAATATGATAGTCAGCGGAACGCCATTTCTTGAAATAATAAGGACTGCAAGAGAAAAAGAGACAGATTTAATAGTAATAGCAACACACGGTAGGACAGGGCTGGAGCATATGCTGTTTGGAAGCGTAGCTGAGAAGGTAGTCAGAAAGTCCCCATGTTCAGTATTTGTAGTCAAAAAACCAGGAAGAGAATTTGTAATGCCATAATAAAATACAGTAAACAGTAGGCAGTAGACAGTAGGCAGACTACCTCTTGCTTTTTTATGCTTACTGCCTACTACTTACTGCTTACTTTTGTAAAAGGGGAGGATAAATGGAAGAGAAGGAATTGGAAGGCAAACTGCATTTTTTGGAAAAAGAGGTAAGTGCATTGGAAGATGGAGTTGAAAACGGCAAGCTGACCTTTAAAGGGGATATTGACGAAATCAAGATAGAGCTTGAGGCGATTAAGAGCTATCTGAAGGAGATTCATCCTGATTTTAAAAAGAAGTTTCCGGAAATAAAGAAAAAGATTACTCTTGAAAAAAATCCTGAATGGATATCCGATGATGAATAGCAATATCAAAAGATAATCTTTGGTTGCTTTCCCTGACTTTTCTATGAAATCATCCACCGACCCTCTATATACTGTAATACCCCTCCAGATACCTATACTTCCTATAAAAGATACAGTGATATTTCCCCTGATGATTTCCCCCCTCTTTTTTCCCCGTGCAAAAGATAAAATGGCAATAGAAGATGCAATGAAGGGGGACCATTTGGCAGGGGTTATTGTCCAGAAGGATAAGCATGTTGAGAACCCTTCATCAAAAGACCTTTACTCTATTGGAACTGCTGTTAAGATACTCCAGATAGTGAAGCTGGAAGACGGTGGTGTGAAAATTCTCGTAGAGGGTATTGGACGGATAAAGGTCATTAATTATATAAAAGAAGAGCCTTATCCCATTGCAGAAATAGAAGAATTGCGGGAGTTTTATGAGAAGAACTCCTTCACAGACGCCCTCATCCAGAGTATCAATACTATATTTAAAACAGTTGTTGCTGTAGGAAGACCTCTCCCAAATGATGTAATGGCAATGATTGAGAAGATTGATAATCCTGCCCGTCTTGCCGACCTCATCTGCGTATATCTATCACTTGATGTTGTGGAACAGCAGAAGATACTTGAGACTATTGACCCATTGGAGCGTTTGAGCAGGGTTTTTATATATCTAAATAAAGAAGTTCAGATGTTACAGATAAGGGAAAAAATTCAGAGCGAGGTTGCAAAGGAATTATCAAAAACACAGAGAGAATATTTATTAAAACAGCAGTTAAAGACAATTCAAAAAGAGCTTGGCGAAGAAGACCCATACATGGCAGAAATGAATGAGTTAAGGAAAAAGGTTGAAGAGACCCCCATGCCAGAAAAGGTAAAGGATATTGCAAATAAAGAGCTTGGAAGACTTGAAAAAATGAATCAGGCATCTGCTGAATATACAGTATCAAGGACTTATATTGACTATCTCATAACAGTCCCGTGGGAGAAAAAGACAGAGGATAATCTGGATATAAATCGTGCGGCAACAATCCTTGATGAAGACCACTATAACTTAAAGAAGGTAAAGGAGAGGGTACTGGAATACCTCGCAGTAAGGAGACTTAAGGATAAAGAAAAGATGAAGGGACCTATACTTTGCTTTGTTGGTCCGCCGGGTGTTGGAAAGACCTCTCTCGGTAAATCCATTGCGAGGGCACTGGAGAGAAAATTTATAAGAATCTCTCTTGGCGGCATGAGGGATGAGGCAGAAATCAGAGGACATAGAAGGACTTATGTCGGCGCCCTGCCTGGCAGGATAATTCAGGAGATAAGAAGGGCTGAAGTTTGTAACCCTGTCTTTATGCTTGATGAAGTGGATAAAATCGGACAGGACTTCAGGGGAGACCCTGCTGCAGCACTTCTTGAGGTGCTTGACCCTGAACAGAATTTCAGCTTTTCTGACCATTATATGGATGTCCCCTATGATTTATCAAATGTAATGTTTATTACAACTGCAAATATATTAGATCCGGTACCGCCTGCATTGAAGGACAGGATGGAAGTTATTGAACTCCCCGGATATACAGAGGAAGAAAAGGAGAAGATAGCATTTCAATATCTTATACCAAGACAGATAGATGCAAATGGACTTAAAAATTACTCAATAGAATTTACAAGTGAGGCTATTTATGAAATTATAAGAGAATATACCCGTGAGGCAGGCTTAAGGAATCTGGAAAGGGAGATTGCATCTATATGCCGCAAAATAGCAAAGGATATAGCACAGGAGAAACCCGTAAGAAATAAAATTATACCTGAAGTTGTAGAAGAACTCCTTGGTCCCAGAAAATTCTTCCTTGATGTTGCAGAGGAAAAAGACAGGATTGGTGTTGCTACAGGGCTCGCATGGACAGAGACAGGCGGTGATATAATATTTGTAGAGGCGACAAAAATGAAGGGGAGAAAAGAGCTTATACTTACTGGCTCACTTGGTGAGGTTATGAAAGAATCTGCACAGGCTGCCCTTTCTTATATAAGGAGCCATGTAAAGGAACTAAATATACCTGAAAATTTCTATGATAAGTTTGACATCCATGTCCATGTCCCTTCAGGTGCGATTCCAAAAGATGGGCCATCAGCTGGTATAACAATAGCTACAGCAATTGTATCCCTTCTTACTGGGAAACCTGCAAAAAAGGATTTAGCCATGACAGGAGAATTAACACTCACAGGCAGAGTCCTCCCAATCGGAGGCGTAAAAGAAAAAGTCCTCGCTGCAAGGAGGGCAGGTGTTAAAGGAATAATAATGCCAAAGAAGAATGATAAGGATTTAGAGGATATTCCCGAATATATATTAAATGAGATGAAGTTTGTATTTGTTGAGGGGATTGAAGATGTCCTAAAAGAGGCACTGAAAGATTCGCATTGAAGCCCCTAAAATTATCTCTTTAACAATCTCATTTTAATCCACCTGATAATACTCGGTTATTATTTGTGGCACCTTCAGATAATGGCTATCGGTAGTTAAGACCTTAAAACCATGCTGCATAGCAGATGCAGAAATCCATAAATCATTTGTAGGTATCGGAGTGCCTTCTTTTCTAAGATGATTCATTATAACAGCGTATCTTTCTGATGTCTCTTCATCAATATCAACCATTTTTACCCTTGGGGAAGAAAGAAACTCCTCAAGTATCAGCCTGTTTTTCTTTTCATTTTTCCCCATTATAAAGCCGGCCAATAGCTCACCCAGTATCACAGGATTTAAGAATATCTCATCAGCCTGCTGAATTGATAACTTAATCCCAGGGTTTCCTCTCAGGTGGGAGGAATAAGCGGATGTATCCATGATTATCTTGTTTTTCTCCATAATTCCTCATCCACCTTTCGCTGTAACTGAAGATTGTTATCAAACTCTGCGGTATCACTTTTTGACCATACACCGGACAGATTGTCCAAATCGTGATAAAGCGTCTTCTTTTTTTTATCCTTCGCCTTTATACCCCCTGCTCTTTCCATCAGCGTAATAAACGCCCTATTAAGACTTAAACCTTTTGCTTTTGCTTCCCTTTTAACCATTGCTTCAATCTCATCAGGTATACTCCTTAAAGTAATCTGCTTCAATTGTCCCACCTCCTTGATTCTAAAAGTGATTCATTATGACTCTATTATTGCAGCAATACTTGTTTATGTCAAGAACATACATGAATATACATGAGTTGAGGGAGTTGCAAGATAGAAAATAAGTAGCAACCTGCAGGGGCCGGGCATGGGAACAACAGGAAAGCCTGTCCAATGGGGAAGAGGGGAGGGCTTTCAGCCCTCCCCAAGGACAATCCCCTGATCCTTTACTGGAACATCCAGAAAAGTCTTACCATTCTACTAAATTCATCTCTTGCAAAGATAGAAAAGTGTCCTTGTGTAGCCGTCCATGAAGGAGTTCCACTTAGTATGCTCCCTGAGCTTTGATTAAGTAGCAGTTCTTTACTATATCGGGCGTTATTACTGGAATTATAAAATTCCAATACGGCCATCATCCATGCAGTCACGAAGGCCGTCGGCTTTGCATAAGTGAATGTGAGGGTGCCTCCTATGTTTGCCGCTGAAAGGCTGTGAGATGTTATCCCAAATGTCGGGAAGTGTCCATCTGTAAGCTCGCTGCTCATAAACGGCCTCTTTGCAATCTTTCTCGTCCTCGTCTCAATAAGGGTGCTATTAGCATCATAAAAAGTGAAGGTATAAATGGAATTATCGGGTATAGAGCCTATAGTAGTGTCATCCATCACATAAAGATGCGGTTCATTGAGTGTGCTGTTCCGGTATTGAGTGTCAATATATAACCATACAGGCTCATTTGCAGGTTTACTCAGGGTTATCCCTGATGCAGGAAGCCCTGAACCTGTTATCTTTACAGATTGAAGACCGAGGTTGCCAACATCCGTGATATCAAAGTGAAGTCCGTTTTCAGTCTGGACCGTGCTGTCTGCATTTATCCGCCTCTCGGTATTCGCATCAAAATATATATCTGATTTATACCCATTACCCTTCAATTTCCATAAGCCGCCTTCATTGGTGACTATTAAACCTTCCTGCCAGAAGTTGGAAGAGCCGTCTGAAAAATACATCAAGCCGTTAACCTTATAATCTGTACCACTTGCCTCTATGGTGATATTCATGCTCGTGACGGTGTTCGTCATTCCCTGGAAAAATGATAACTGATCAGTTATTGTCTGTGTCCTATCCAATCCGTCATTAATCCCGTAGGTTGTTGCATAGAATGTGTCTAAGTCAGCAGCAGTTAAACTCGCCCCCTTGTTTATGGCAGTAGCAAAATTACTAGCCATCGTCTGTATCGCCTGTATATCTGTTGTTGTAGTCTGGGTCTGAGTCACTTCTGTTGTTGTGACGGTGTCTGTCGGGGTTGATAATGTGGTGGTTGTTCCTGATGCTATCGTGGCATCAGTCACATTATTTACAACTGTTACAGAACCATCGGTAGTGCTTATATTCACCGCAACCGCATCAAAGACCGCATCAAGTCCTGTATGATCTGCCGTATATGTGCCTGTAATGGGGTTTACATTGGCATTATAGGCATCAAGAAGGGGCTTAAGCATTGTCTGTATGTCAGTAACAGCCTTATCAAGATTTGCTTGAGTTATGGGATTCTGGGCAGGATTGCTATACACAGATGACGGGTCAGTAACGCCCGCTGCCCCGGCAACAGCCAGATTCGTCAAAGGATTGATATTTACTGTCCCTGAACTTGTGGTGGCAGAATAGAGGTCATAACTTGTGCCTGCCACAGAACCTTGAGCCCTCAAGTAAAACGGCGCCGTAAGACCTGTTACATCAAAGGAAAAACTGCCGTCAGAGCCTATCTCTGTTGGCCCCTTTGTAGTTGGAGTGCTGGCGCTGTCCTTCAGATAAACAAGTCCCACAACAGGCAAGCCTGCTGCTGCAACACCCGACACCTTCTGGGAAGTTGTGGTAGTGGTTGGGGTAGTGCTGCCACCGCCACCGCCTCCACATGCCGTAAAAACAAGGGGTGCAGCAAGACATAAAAACAGCATCTTCCATTTCTTTGTGTTTAGAATGAGCCTAATCATAAATTTTCTCCTCCTATGTAAATATGTTATGTAAATATGTAAAGCAGACGCATAAATATTTCTTCTGCTTCTTATCAAAATACTGACACGATGTCAGTTTCAAGGAGGTTTTTTAATGACAGGAAATAAAAATCTGACAACAGTAAGGAAAGATAAAAAAATTTATTAGGAGTGTTAAAACTGACTGAGCAAGGTTTGTGCCATCCCTTTCGGCAGGCTCAAGGCTCAAAACAGACTCAAGCCAAGATTCTTCTGGAGGTTTAAGGATTACCATGCAATTATTCGACAGGCTCACAATGCAATTGGTTATCATAATCAACGCTCTTTAAAGAGAGCAAGGGCAAAGTTAAAATTTTGCACTTCGCTGGTCTTTGCAATTTCATGAAAATACAAGCTCACCCTTAACAGGAAGGATTTTAATATCTTTTGCATTCTTAAACCACTTCCTGAAATTCAATATTGAAAAGCCGACCACTTCGCCGGTATCTTGTTTTATCCTGATGAAAAAATCATCTTCTACCTCTCGAGAAATTGCCTCTTCAGGCTCACCAATAGACATATCTAATATATCTCCCGCCTCATCATAAATAATCCTTATTTCTTTTCCCATAACGTTACCCCCTTTTTGATCGTATCCGTAACATAGCATGTAAGTATAAAAGAACGCAATCCCTTCTTTGCTACTACAAGAATATATTTTCCTTTAGAAATATCATCATAAAACCTATAATACAGCAAGACTTCGGCATCTCTGCTGCTTTTCTTTACATAATCGGGGTTTGCCAATACCTCTTGTATTTTTTCTTTGTAGCGAGCTGCTTCAGGATGTTCTTTTATAATATGAAGCCATCTCTCATCAGTTAGTTCTATCAAACCACCAAAAACATCTATGTATGTCATCATTCCAATTCATTATGATTTCCTATAACTCTATGGATAATAGTATCGATTTTTAATATGTTCTTCAGCTTTTCTCCATAGCCTGCAATTGGGAGTATAAAATTGTCAGAGACTCGGAGCCATACTGCTATCAGGCTATGAGGATGAAATTGCTGTAATGATAACAGGCTAAAAATGAAATGGCTTTTCCGAACGATAGGTCGTCAACCCCAAAATAAGTGGTTTTGCAGATCCATAACTGGGCTATACACTGTCTCACAACAGCTTTTGCACTTGCTCCCCTGTCTCCGACTAATCCTTTATTTCTCATCCTTAAAATCAATGACATTTTTGTAAGAAGCATCACGCAGCTTCCTATTCAACTCTCTGAACAAAAGCCTTTTCTCCTCAAGCGCCTTTTGAATTTTTGGGAATTCAATGTCAGGACTTTCCACGATGTCTCTCCCCTCTTTATAGATAACCCGCTCGTAGGCAGAAGAAACCAATTGCGTGTTTAACTCTCCAATCTGTACATTGACCGATTTTCTTAATTCCAGCGCCTCAGCCAGATTCATTTCTTGTCCACTGACTGTAATATGGTTTTCAAAATTGGCATACTGTATGGCATTGTTGAGTTTTCTCTTTTTGTTCTCCATGTTGCGTAATTCCTCACGCACTTCATCTACACTGAAATTGGCTACTGGCCGATACTTTGTCTCATCATCTCTCCGAAAAGAAAATCTATCTCGGTTTTCTCTTGCCTCAGGTAGCAGACTTTTTAGAGTCGTTATTCTGGCTTCATATTCAGCCCGGAGCTCAATGGCTTCATATAGATAAATATTATTTTTCTTGTCCGACATTCTTCCACCTCCTTAAAACTATCAATAGCATAAGCAATTATTATCTCATTGTCAATAACACAATAAAATTTGTTAGCAGCAAGTAAACTGTCCTCATATGTAGCACATGAATTGTCCTATATTATGGTTTCCTAAATTTCAAGGAGGAAGCCATGAAACGGACAGAGATGTTACAGGAGGTCAGGAAGATGAGATTT
>Ga0209212_1000372_pt1 | contig 88932 bp, 92 predicted proteins | sample RifGroC2_FD_183996 | JGI IMG/M metagenome (GOLD analysis project Ga0209212, IMG submission 183996) | Groundwater microbial communities from Rifle, Colorado, USA - Groundwater C2 (SPAdes) (version 2) | ecosystem: Environmental > Aquatic > Deep subsurface > Groundwater | place: Rifle, Colorado...
CCTGAACCGTCGGGATTGTTGCCCATAGCAGGCTCTAAAGTTGTTGCAATGTAATCGTCTATATAAGAAAGCATATCTCTGTCAGAAAGATTAAATACACTAGAAGGAAGGCTGCTGGCTGATACGCCTGTAGATCCTGCAATGTAGCTATTTGTATTTAATGCTGTTACGATTAAAGACATTTTTTAATACTACCCTTTTCTTACAAAAAACAATATACTTCATATATATAAAGTATTTATTCCCGCCCGAAAAACAAAAAAAACGTTTTTTGTTACATGATTTAACATATATTTTATAAGAAATTATTTGAGTATTAAGATTCTTTAAGGTGTTTTATATGTTTGTAAACATATATTACGAATAATGTTAATAAAATACCAACGATTGCGTAATCAAATTTATGCCAGAAAACAGAAAATACTTCTCTGTGCTGACCTAGCTTTAGTCCGACATAAACAAGAAAATAACTCCATACTAAAGAACCGATAAATGTAAATAATATAAATCTTGGGAAATTCGCCTTTAAAATTCCTGCCGGTAATGAAATAAATGTTCTTACGACAGGCAGCATTCTGCATATAAAAAATGCCCAGTCTCCGTATTTTTCAGACCATTTATCAGCAGTTTCGAGGTCTTTTTTGCTAATTAAAAACCATTTTCCATGTTTTTCTACAAAAGGTCTTCCCCCAAAGTATCCAAGATAATATGAAGGAATAGAGCCTACTACACATCCGAAGGCTCCTGCAAAACTTGCGGCATGAAATCCCATTACTCCTTTACTTACAAGATAGCCTGCGAAAGGAAGAATGGCTTCGCTTGGTAGAGGTATGTTTGCAGATTCGATTGCCATTAAAAGAACTATTCCCATTTCTCCCATTCCGGTTATAGTATGCTCAATAAAATTAATTACAGGTAAAAGAATTTGATCCAGATTGGACATAATAACTAAAGCTCCTTAATTTAACAGTAATATCAGGATTTTTGACCAATTGTAAATAATATCATACCATTCTCAATTAAAAAGAGACATAAAATTAAAGTAAGATTCGTTTGTTTAAAAGAGTAGTGTTGTTTGTCTTTGTAAGATTAATATGATAATATTTGATATGAATTAATGTATTATAAGCATTTGAATACTAAGAACAAATTGGAATCGGTAGACAAAATTATAGCATTGCAGATGCAGGTTCATTCTGGGTTTTTATGTCGGGTAGGATAATAAAGGATTAAAATATTGAGTTTTACAGATGTAAATGCACATACAAAGAAAATTATTTCAAAGAAACATGAGCAATCCATGAATAAGTTTTCTGTGACAACACCGGACAGAAGTACTGTTGCTCTTGAAAAAACTTTTGCTTTAGAAGGTTCAGGAAGCATTTTAAGTCAGGAAAAGAAAGAAAAAATAAACAATAAGCTTTCTTTTGCAAAAGAAATAGATGCTTTGAAAAAAAATCATAAAACTAGATTTATTAAAAATATTAATTCTGATGAAAATGATAAAAATGTTGAAAAGAAAGAAATAGTAAGTATTCCTTCTATAAATAATGAAGCGATGCAGATGATTAATGCTCTTGTCCATACTCAAAATCATATTGTTAAGGAATTAACAGATGTTTTTGATAAAAGGCTTGAAAAATTTGATGATATTGTGATGGATCTTATCAGATGCAAGACCGAAAATGAACGATTGAAGCAAAAAGTTGATAATTTAACCAGGGATAATTATAAGTATAAAAAAGAAATGGAATGCTTTAAAACTATAATCCCGGGAGTCTATATAAAAAAAGAACTTGATAAAACAAGATTTTGAATTTAAGACAAACAAAAAACTCCTCTATTAGAGGAGTTTTTTGTGTAATAAGGTTTATGGTTAGGAATAAGGAATATCTGTATATAATTATCCGAGAGTTTTGAAGGACGTCTCGATGTTTTTGTCGATAACTTTTTTAACTGCATCATATTCGGTTTCAACTTCTTTGTGTTGAGTATCAAGATCTCTTGTTCTTAATTCAAGTTCTTTATCAAGAGATTGCACTAATGCCATTTGAGTTTCGTAATCGCCTGTAGCGATAGGTGTTTGTTGAACCGGAGGATTTGAAAATATAAATCCCGGAAGAGCGCCTACTGGATTTTGAGTAATTGTAGTTGTACCATCAGGATTTGTTGTTGTTGTTTGATTTAAAATTGAAGTATTATCGGTTTGATACATTGCATTAGCATATTGTCTAATAAGTTGAGATGATTGTTGAGCTAAAGTTGTTCTTCTTTGGTTAATGGTTTGAATTTTAAATTCGATATCGCTTTTTCTTGCGGTAAGTAATAATAATCTACCTTGACTTGCTGCTAAACCCATAATCGTATTTCCTTTTCCTTATTAATCTAACCTTTGCCTTACATATATATAAAAACAAAAAGTATCTAAGAATTGCATAAAAAGTATATATCGTTACAATCTTTTACAATTCTTGGAAAAGCTAGATTTGCAAGGGGAAATACGTTATTAAATTTTTTGTGAAATCAAGGTTGTTATATATTTTTTATTTGTTTTGTTTTTGTTGAAGATATTTTTATATTTAATTAACTCCTTTTGAAATTTATTAATAAACTTGAAATTAAAGATAAAGTTTAAAAAACGTGAATTTGAAGATTGATATTTGAAGTATATTTTTTTTATTAACGAGATGCTTTTATCAAAAAAATATAAATTATTTTTGATTTGGAATTTAAGTATTCGTACTTCTGATAGAATAAAGTATTTATACTCAAAAAAGCTCTATCTATATATATAAAAACAAAAAGCATGTACGAAATGCATAGTATCTATAAATATTTACAAATATTTACACCTGAAAACTCGCTTTTTGGAAGGATTGTGGCAACAAAAAAGCTCCTTTTGTACAAAAGGAGCTTTTTTCTGTAATTTATTTTATTAACCTAAGGTTTTGAAGCCTTTTTCAATTGATTTGTCGATAACTTTTCTAACTGCATCAAGTTCTGTTTCTACGATTTTGTTTTGAGTTTGAAGATCTTTTTCTCTAAGTTCTAATTCTTTATCAAGTGATTGAACTTGTTGCATTTGAGCTTCGTACCAGCCGCTTGCTACAGGTGTTTGAGGAACTGCGCCTGCTGCAGGAGCGGTAAATCCAAGTGTCATTGCGGATCCGCCTAAAAGATTTGTGTCATCTGTTTGGTACATTGCGTTAGCGAAAGCTCTTGCTAATTGGGAAGCTTGTTGAGCTAATGTTGTTCTTCTTTGATTTATAACTTGTACTTTAAATTCAATGTCAGATTTTCTTGCTGTAAGCATTGATTCTCTGCCGGCACTTGCTGCTAAACCCATAATAATTCTCCTTTTTCTTACTTAACTTACCTAACTATAGCAAAATACATTTTATGATTTTTAGATTGAAAGCTTCTTTTTTGAACTTGTTTTTGTTTATCTCTTACTCTTATATAAAAACATCTAATATCTACGAAATGCATAAAAAGTATATACCGTTACACTTCTTTACAATGGGTGTGGGAAAGTCAGTAATAACAAGGTTTTTATTTTTTGTGTATAGCTGTCGACAAAGTTGTATAGAAGTAATATTTTTAAGATTAAAGATGCTTTTTCTTTGTAAAAGGGTTTACCACCCTTTACCCGTCTTCATTTTCTTTAATCGTAAAGAAAACGAAGCAAAAGAAAACTCGCCCAATACTTCAGTTTCCAGAATGAGTTTACCCTCTAGACGGGCAAAGCCCGATCTTCGGGTTTAACTCCCGCTTCGCACTATATTTCTACACTGCTCACGATTAAAACTCTCAGATGTCTAAGCTCGCAAACTCGCCAGCTAAAGCGGGCTCAAACAGTGCTCGCATGAATTTATACGCAGGGTGAAATATTACGAAACTTCTGCAAAGGGCAAACGAGGCTTTTCAAGGGGATATCCCCCTTGACCCGCTATTTCGTAGTTTTTGGCGAAACGGGTATAAAAAGCTATAGCCTGTGTTTGAAGGAGCAAAACGACTGAGTTCAGGCGTGAGTTGAATAAAATCTATAATCTCCAGTGAGCCTAAAAAACAAGAAAATTAATTTTAAAGTTTTTTGTTTTGCTTACTTTATATTTTTTATTAAAAAATAAAAGTAAGTTGCTGGCTTTAGACAGCGAAACTAAAAGGCTTTAGCTTGACGAACTTATTTTAATTATAAAAAAGAGCGGTTCACACGAACCGCTCTTTTTTTATTCTTTTTTATTAACCTAAGGTTTTGAAGCCTTTTTCGATTGATTTGTCGATAACTTTTCTAACTACATCAAGTTCTGTTTCTACGATTTTGTTTTGAGTTTGAAGATCTTTTTCTCTAAGTTCTAATTCTTTATCAAGTGATTGAACTTGTTGCATTTGAGCTTCGTACCAGCCGCTTGCCACAGGGGATTGAGGAACTGCTCCTGATGTTGGAGAGGTAAATCCAAGTGTCATTGCGGATCCGCCTAAAAGGTTTGTATCATCTGTTTGGTACATTGCGTTAGCGAAAGCTCTTGCTAAATTTGAAGCTTGTTGAGCTAAACATGTTCTTCTTTGGTTTATAACTTGTACTTTAAATTCAATATCAGCTTTTCTTGCTGTAAGCATTGATTCTCTTCCGCTACTTGCTGCTAAACCCATAGTAATTCTCCTTTTTTCTTACCTTCATTTGTTATCATCACCACTACTCTTATATAAAAACATTTAATATCTACGAGGTGCATAAAAAGTATATACTGTTACATTTCTTTACACTGGGTCTGCGAATTATATTAAAATCAGTACTTTGAGCATCTTCTAATTATTTGTTTTTTACTTTAGAATGATTTTAGTTGTGTAGAGGAATAGTAGACAAAGAAAGAGAAAACCGCTTGATAGAAAGATTTACGGAAAAGGCAATCAAAGTAATTTTATTAGCACAAGAAGAAGCGTTTATTGCACAGCATGAAAAACTTCTCCCTGAGCATATTTTGCTCGGACTTCTAAGAGAAGAATCAGGGCTGTCTGCAAAATTGCTTAGAGCATCAGGCTTAAGTCTTGAAATTTTAAGAGCAGAACTAAAAAAAATGCCTCTTAAACAGGTTGAGCTTTCAGGTGTTTCAGAATCGTTGCCTTTTAGTCCGGCTGTTAAAAAGATTCTTAGAGAAGCCTGGTATGAAAGTCAGTCAGTGGGGGCATATTATGTTACGCCCGAAAACCTCTTTGTATGTCTATTGAGAGAAGAAAACACATCTATAATAAATATTTTGAGAAATTTTGATGTAGATGTAGCAAGGATTAAAACCAGTGTAAAAAGAGTTGCAGGCAAATCCATAAAACCTAATAACCATCCTGAAGACGTTTCCAGACAAGTTGTTTCTATAGCAAATATCGATACTTCTCTTTTATTTGAAGATGAAAACTTGAATAAAATAATGAAAATAGCTAAAGAAAAATTACATGAAGCTGAACGTGAAGCTTTCGGCACAGAGCAGCTTTTGGCAGGAATACTTGAAAATAAAGAAAATTGGTTGGTTCAGGTTCTTGAAAGCGAAGGCGTGAATATTAATAATTTTATGGACAAACTTAATGAAATTAATTCAAGAAAAGATGAATATAATGAAGACGAACCGCAGTTGACTCCTAAAGCTTATAAAGCAGTAAGTTCTGCTTATGATTTAGCAAGAGAATTCGGGTCAACATATATAAAACCTGAACATGTGCTACTTGGGATTTTGAAGGAGAGAAATGGTCTTGCAAGCAGGATTTTATCGGAATTAAATATTGATATAGATTCGCTTTACCACAAAGTGATTAACCCCATAGAAAAAGAACGACCTGAAATCCTTACTATTATTAAACTTGCTCAGGAAGAAGCAAGGAGAATGGAACAAAATATAGTAGGAACCGAGCAGTTACTTCTCGGGATTCTAGGTGAAGGCGCAGGCATTGCTGCAAAAGTCCTCAGAGATCTTGGAGTAACCTTAAAAGATTTGCGTATTGAGGTACAAAAAGTTATCGGCTTCGGGCATCATTTTTCTGAAGAAAAAGAAATGGTGTTTACTCCTCGTGCCAAAAGGGTTTTGGCTTTTGCATGGGCTAAAGCCAAAAAATTCCATCATTCCAAAGTTAAATCAGAACATCTTTTGCTTGCTATAACAAGAGAAAAAGATTCTATGGCAATGAAAGTGCTTGAAAATATAGGTGTGGATGTTCTTGAAATCAGGCAGGGCATCTTAAACGAAATTAAAAAGGGTGACACCACAGATTTTGATAAAGCTGAGTTTTGATTATATCTAAGCATAAAAAAATGGGGGATTTATCAACAAGACAGGGAAAGTAGTAAACAAGCTTCAATCTCCGGTTGATTGCGATTTTCAAGATTGCTTAGCTCTAATTTCAATAAAAAGACCAAAATTATGGGTTGATCTTGGTTTATAAATTGACAGTTTAATCTGTTATAATCAAATTCATGAAAAAATTGCTTACAAAAATTTGTTTAGTCTTCATGGAGTTTCATTCGTTAGTAATAGAATGTCAAATAATAAATAATTGATATAAAATATAAAAGGAAGTAGTCAGGGTAATCGCGAAAAGTGAGACTTTGAAAAAAGCCCCGTTTTTTGAGGAAAGTCCGGGCTCCACAGGGCAGGTCGCCGGATAACGTCCGGTGCAGGTGACTGTGAGGATAGTGCCACAGAAATGTTAACCGCCTATGTAAAGCTTACGCTTTGCAGGCAAGGGTGCAACGGTGGTGTAAGAGACCACCAGCAACATCGAGAGGTGTTGGCTAGGTAAACCCCGACCGGAGCAAGGTTAAAATGGGAATTAAGGCTGCCCGCCATTCCCGGGTAAACCGCTCGAGGTGTTTAGAAATAAACATCCCAGATAGATGATTATCACGATATCTATGGATATCGACAGAACCCGGCTTATAGACTACTTCCAATAGAAAATCCCGCTGATTCAGCGGGATTTTCTATATCTATAATTTTATTCAAAAATACTCCGAATAAATCCTCAATTGTTTTTTTATATATAATATAATTGAACTGATTTAATATACTTACTTAATTTAAGAGGAAATATTCATGCAGACAGAAATAACAAACCTTACCCAATCACAGGTAGAGCAAGAACAGCGGGAATTTATAGTTAATGTGTACAAATGGATGTCGATGGGGCTGTTTTTAACGGCTGCTGTTGCCTATATCGTATCGGGATCCAAACTCATAACTGATTTTATTTTCGGAAATATGCTTGTTTTCTTCGGACTAATTATTGCAGAAGTACTTTTAGTCGGACATCTTGCGGTAAATGTTAAAAAAATGACCGCCAGTACGGCAATGAATACCTTTTTGGGGTATTCCGCATTAAACGGCTTAACTTTATCCTGTATCTTTTTGCTTTATACCGCTGCATCCATAACTACAACCTTTGTTGTGACGGCAGGAACTTTTGGAATTATGAGTTTCTACGGTTATGTAACAAAGAAAGATTTAACCAGCATCGGTAATATATGTTTTATGGCATTAATAGGTTTGATTATTGCATCATTAGTTAATATGTTTCTTAACAACGGTATGATGTACTGGATTATCACCTATGCAGGAATCTTAATATTTGTCGGGCTGACTGCTTATGACACACAAAAAATCAAACAGCTCAACATAATTGGAAATTCAGGAACAGAAGAAGATGTTAAAGAATCAATCAGCGGCGCTTTAATTTTATATCTTGATTTTATAAACCTTTTCCTTATGCTGTTAAGACTTTTCGGCAACAGAAAATAAAATACAAAATGAATTTTTTAAAAAAAGAGCAATTTTTTCGAGTATGTTGTTTTTATATATATAAGCCTTACGATTTATACGGAAATAAGAACACACACAAACTCTATTTTGGAGGAAATTAACCATGGGCAGTGGTAGTTTTGGCAATTTTATAAAAGGTATCTGGCAATTATTCCTTAATTTTATAGGGTTTTTGTTTGATCTTGATTTCAGCGAAAAAGAACCTGAAAACCCTTTTACCAATGTTCCAAACCCTGCAAGGCTTAATGAGCAAAATAAAGTATTTACCTCAGACGATACTGAACTTCTGGAAACAGCTTTCGGCGAAGATGCTGCTGATTATATAAACCAACTTAGAAATGAAGTGGATTATCTTGTAAAAGAGCATAATCTTAAGCGGATGCAATCTATTCTTACGGTGCTTCCTCCGCAAAAGCTTGCCGATGCCAATGTTCCGACTGCGGTAATAAATAATGTTATTGAAAATATTTATGGACAGTTTGACGGAGATGTAATTCTCCGACCGGGCAAAATTAATGTTTTCGTTAATGACAGCGGAATTCGATTCGCTGAAATGTATATTGATTGTTATAAACCGGTTGAAGAACTTGTAAAAAAATAATTTAAAATTTTATCTTATCTACACTTTTTTTGAGGAAAAGATTTTTATCTTTCCCTCTTTTTATTTGTTTTTATGTGGATAAAAATTTTGTATTCATTATTATATAATTGAGTCGAATATTATTAGATTGCCACGTCGGAAGCAAAGCTGCCTCCTCGCAATGACAGAGAAGAAAAATGAAAAAAATCAGAGCGAATGTTACTATTTCAGGAAGGGTGCAAGGTGTTTGCTACAGGCAGTGTGCCTTTCAAAAAGCTGTGGAATTAGGCTTGAAAGGATGGGTTAGAAATCTCACCACCGGACAAGTTGAAGCAGTTTTTGAGGGCGAAGAAACCCTCGTTGAAGAAATGATTGAATGGTGCAAAGAAGGTCCTACAATGGCAAGAGTAACCCATGTTGAAGTTGATAAACAGCCACCCCTTGATAGTTTTAGCGGTTTTAGTATAAAAAGTACTTTTGGTTGGTAGAAATGATTTTATCTTTATTAACAGCTTTAATAATATCTAATGTCGGGATTAATAAAGAGATTCTTTTATATCCTGCAAAAACCATTAAAAATGACGGGATGCTTCGAGGAGGAGTTTCTGTTGATAAAGATTTGCCTGAAGAATTTTACGGAACATGGGCGGTGAAAAGCACTATAATTGAAACCAACAACACCGAACTTTTTAATCAAAAAAGCACTGACATCTGGTCTTTTTCTAGAAACGGCGAAACTATAACGCTTTCTAATCCTGTAACAGGTGCAACTGCTTCAATAACAGTCAATGAAGTTGCAGGCAAAAAAGCAAAATTTACACGGGAGCATGTAGCAGAAAAATATACCGAAACAGAAACGCCTGAAGTGACTATTGAAGGTGCCAGCTTTTCAGGTGAAGATACATTAATTATTAAACATTTTTATAAAAATAAAATTTATAAAACAGATGTAGTAAAATATAAAGTAGAAGGACTAAAACTTTCCGGTCCGGCATTAAAAGATTTATTTGCAAAATAAAAATCGAAAAAATTGAATATTAGGAAGGGAATGGGATTCTAATGACACAAAAAGAATTAAATTATGATTTATTAATACTTGGCGGGGGACCAGCAGGACTTACAGCTGCTCTTTACGGAGGAAGAGGACTTTTAAAAACTGCTGTCGTTGATACAGGAGTAACAGGCGGACAATTAACCAATATTCTTGAAATTGAAAATTACCCCGGATTTCCTATTATAAGCGGTTATGACCTCGTGGAAAAAATAGAGGAGCATGCTGACAAATTTAATATCGACAAATTTATAATGCAGGAAATCACAAAAGTTGATCTGGTTTCACCTATTAAAACTGTTGAAACGACAGAAAATATTTTCAAAGCAAAAACTATAGTTATCGCAACAGGCGCAAAACTTATGAAAATCGGAGTCCCGGGCGAAATAGAGCTTATCGGAAGAGGCGTTAGTTACTGTGCTGTTTGCGACGGAGCTTTCTTCAGGGATAAAGAAGTTTGTGTCATAGGCGGAGGAAATGCCGCTGTTGAAGAAGCGCTTTATCTTACCAGATTTGCTTCAAAAGTTAATATTATCCACAGAAGAGATGCTTTAAGGGCTGAAAGAATGTATCAGGAAAGAGCCGCAGCGAATCCTAAAATTAATTTTATCTGGGATACCGTTGTGACTTCTGTAAACGGAGCTGATAAGGTTGAATCTATTTCTGTACAGAATGTTAAAACAGGCGAAAACACCGAACTTAAAACAGACGCTGTTTTCCCATACATAGGCTACAGTCCTAATACAGAACTTTTTAGAGAACAAATCAAGCTTGATCCACAAGGATTTATTGAAACCGATATTAACCTTGCTACAAGCTGTGAAGGCGTATTTGCGGCGGGAGATGTTAGGGTTTCTCCGTTGAGGCAGGTGGTAATTTCTGCGGCAGACGGGGCAATTTCTGCTACCAGCGCGGTTAAATACCTTGAAGAAAAACAGGTTTTACACGTATAAAAATCAAAAGAGGCGATCAATAATCGCCTCTTTATTTATTCTTCATCGTCTTCATCTAATTCTTCGTCATCATCGTAAGAATTTTCAAGTTTGTCGCTTATTAATTCCGCTATGCTTCTTGCGATTTTACTCTGCATTTCCTCAGGACAATTTTCAAGCATCTGTACGGAAGTTTTAAGGGTAAGATCAATGTCGTACCATCTTTCATTTCCTTTTTCGCAGCGACCTTCCTGAACGGCTGTGAGAATATCCTCAACAGTATTGAAAGTGTTTGTTTCAATATTGTGTTCAATAATAACCTTAATTAAATTTAAGGCTACTTGAATTTGAAACTTGTCATCAGAGGTTTCAAGAATTCTCATTGCTTTTGAGAGAATGGGGTCTCTGTCGTACCATCTTCTGTAATTCATAATCACCCTTTGAAAAATTTTTAAAATGCAGACACGAATTAATTTAGGTCATGTAATTCTATCATTTTTATTGGTTAAATCAAATAGGGTACTAAAGATTTTAAGTTACTTGTTAATTGCAATAATCTCAGCTGAGCTTGTGGGCATTAAATCTGAATCTAAAGATGTTTTTATCCCACCAGTTATAAGAACATTGCCATTATTTAGAACTGTTAACTGGGACATATCTCTTTTTAGATATGAAGCCTTATAGAATTTAAGTTTATTTGTATTTGGATCATAAATTTCATAAAATGACGAATTACTAGGTATATCGTAGCCCTCAGAGATTAAAACTTTTCCATCATTTAATAATACTGAATCATAATGCCCTTTTGTCATAGAAGTATGTCCTGCTATAAAACTTCTATTAGTTTTTGGATCATATATTACTACTGTATTTGAATAATATATTATTGATTTTGAACCTATTAAGGTAGGGGTATCACTTCCCAAAATAAATATTTTTCCATTTTTCAGTAGTATACATTTATATATTCTTTTTAAAAATGGTATTTTACCAACTATCGTAAATCTATTAGTTTTGGGGTTAAAGGACTCAACTTCATCCGCGAACCCTTTTCTTGCAAGTCCACCAATAACCAGTATTTTCCCATCTGTTAAAAGAACTCTTCTTTCATCACCTCTGACTATTAGATATTTTGCTGTACCTGAAAAGACATCTTTATCCATATCATAAATCTTTACATATCTTCCTAAATCAAGAAAAACCTTGTTGTTTTTTAACAGTAAAGCATCACTCATCATAAAAAACAGGTATGGGGAATATGAGCCATTAACAGTAAATTTTTTTGATAGTTGTTCTTTTAAAATACATGCTTCTTGAGAATTAAAAAGTAAGTCAGAGTATTTTCTTTCAAATTTAGAAGTTTTGGGGTTAAAAATCTCTATACCACTAAAATCTATGATTAAAACTTTACCATTTTGCATCATAAATAGTTTTGGAGAACGATGAGAAAAATTAGTATCACTTATTCTATAAAATTTATTTGTTTTAGGATCAAATATTTCAGCTATTTTTACGACATTACTAGAAGAAACATCACCTAAAATTAAGACTCTTCCATCTTTGAGAGGAATAGTAGAATGTCCAGCTCTCGGAACAGCCATATTAGGCAATTTTACAACTTCTATATTGTCAGCTTTTATATTATCTACTTTAGAGGGATTGTTTGTATTTTTTACTCTTATAAAAATAGCAACTACAACCAGTACTACAGCTAATAAAACTAAAAACTTTTTATTCTTCAAAAATTTATTCATTATTTTTTCCTCTTACCCGAATCCAGTTACTAATTACTTTAAAATTGCTAAAAATAAAAATTGATACTAAACAATAAAAAAATCCGACGAATTTCGTCGGATTTTTTTATATTATGAATTTTATTAAACTTTCTTTTCAGGTTGTTTTAAATCAGGGAATTTCTCTAAAACATCTTCGGGTTCTATAACCGTAAATAAATTTTCCGGTTTCGTTCCCAGAAGACCAGCTTTTTTATCCATATCATCATACTGCTGTATCAAACCTTTATAATAATCTTTGCCTACTAAAAAGATATTTAAAGGCGGTGTATCTTTTGCACGGTATTTGTTTTTAGCAATCAACGTGGATGCCTCCTGAATAGAACATGGTCCTCCCGGCATGATAAGAAAATTATTAGAAGCTTTTAAAAATCCATTTTCAATTCTGTCACTTTCTGATACTGCAGGTTTACTTATAACCTTGCAATGCTGCGTATCTTCATCTCCCCAAAGAGGTTTTGTCAGTATAGCAAGATTCTTTTCAGGATTTTCCGGATCTTTTTCAGCGGACAAGGCACCTTTATATGCTGCACCCATTATTCCCTTATCGCCGCATCCGGTTAAAATACTATATCCTCTTTTTACAAGTTCGTTGGAAATGAGAGAAGTCATTGTAATAGCATCTTTTATAAAATCCGCATCTTTGGAAGACCCCAAAATCGTTACTGTATTATTTTTTGATTCGGAAGATATATACTGATCTTGAATTTCCAGAGGATTATCAGTCCCTCTAAAAGCTAAAACTTTATTTGGGTTTGATTTAATAAAAATATTATTTGGATTAAACCTTACTGAATTTACAATCATTTTGATTACCTCTTATACCTTGTATTTTTCATACCTAATAATTTAAAAACCGTAAAAATAAAAGTTGATAGTAAGAAATAAATTTATTGATACAAATTTAATTTAAAAAAATACCCCTCTAAAACAGAGGGGTATTTTTTATCTTATTACTTACTTTCTAGCCGTACTTGAAGCTTACGCCGCAGCCTGCTTTTGGGTATTTCCAGTCGAGAGTTTTTGCAGGGCAAACAATTCTGCATGCTCCACATTCAAGACAGTTTTCAAAGCCAACGAGGGTTTTATTCTGATCTTCGTCCCAACTGTAAACATTTGCAGGACAACAATAAGTACATGGTCTGTCTTTACAAACTTTGCAGTCTTCCTGATTCGGTTTTAAGTGTGTTTCCTCATCGCATTTGTATTTGACGGTAAACAGCTTATCATCTATATGTTCTGGAATTTTGTTACTCATCTTAGTAAAATACCTCCTACCAGTTTAATTACTTTTGTTATGTCGCCGAGAAGAGCAAAAGATCTTTCTTTAAGGATATTTCCGATAAAATCTTTGTACTTTTTCTGCTTAGGAATACTATCGGTGGTTGTAAACATATTGAAAAATTCATTAACTTTTCCGGGTAAATAGTATCCTAAGAATATTGTAGAATTTTCTTCAGCAAATTTCATCACATCTTTATAAGTTTTTAAATCTTTTAATACAAAAGAGTCATCAAGCTTTTGTCTATATAGCGCGAGCATATTTGAAGTAAAATCATTCTTTTCTATAGCTTCGATTGCTGTTTCTGCTGCAAGTTTTCCGCTGACCATAGCAAGGTTTGTGCCTTCCCAATGAACGTTATTTACAAGCATTGCAGCATCTCCGGCAATAAGAACTCCGTCTTTGTAAAGAGGAGGCATTGCACCAAATCCGCCTTCAGGAATAAGATGCGCAGAATACTCAAGAAGCTCTCCGCCTGCAATAAGAGGTTTTATTGAAGGATGCTCTTTCATTTGGTTTAATAAGTCATAAGGTTTTTTCTTGTGGTGTTTTAAGTCTTCCAAAGAAATTCCAACACCAACTACAACGGAATCAAGGTTTGTATAAATATATCCAAGCCCTACCATTCCCTGCATAGGTCCGCCAACTATGGTGTAAATTACGCCTGCATCTCCTTCAAGATTAAATCTGTCCTGAATTTTTTCTTTAGGAAGTGAAATAACTTCTTTAACGCCGACTGCAACATGTGCAGGCTCAATTTCAGGACGAGCCCATGCCTGTTTCGCAAGTAATGAATTTACGCCGTCTGCTACTATAGTAACTTTCGCATAAAATTCTTCCTGTTCTGTTTTCACCCCAACAACTTTTCCGTCTTCGATTATTAAAGATTCAACAAGAGTTTGAGGAACAATAAATGCGCCTGCTTTTTCTGCCTGTTCTGCGCACCATTTGTCCCATTTTGCTCTTATAACGGAAAAACTGCTATAATGCCCTTCTTCCGCGTGCTCCCCGTTTCTGTAGCCTATTATTGTGCCGTCATTATTGCCTAATAAAGCAAATTTATGTTCAACATTATGTCTTTCGACAGGTGCTGATTTCCAGAACTCCGGATAAATTTCTGCTGTAGGCTGCGCGTATATCGCCCCGCCAAATACGTTTTTACTTCCAGGATAGTCGCCCCTTTCGAGTACAACAACTTCTTTCCCTGCTTTTGCAAGTGTTATAGCTGCCGCAATTCCTGCCGGACCTGCCCCCACTATCACCGCATCAACAATTTCTCTTTCCACTGTGTTTTTCTCCTTTTTATAGCTGTTTTTTATTTTATTTCCTATTCGACTTTTTATTTTATAATAAAGGTATAGTGTATGCTAATTTTTTTGGTAAAATTTTACTAAGAAAATAACTAGGGGTTTTACAGAATGGAAAATAAAATTTTAAAGGCTATTAAAGCTTTAGATAATAAATTCGAGAAAGAATTAAAGTTTCTTAGAACTGAAACTAAAGAAGAATTGAAGCTTCTTAGAAATCAAACTAAAGAAAATACACAGATTTTACAAGCACTTCAACATTCAGCAGAAGTGAACAAAGCCGAGCATGATCAAATGATGATAAAACTGTCAAAAGTTGAAGGTTCAGTTGAACATGTAAAAATTGATGTCACGGGATTAAGAAAAGACCTGTCGACTATGGAAATCGTAACAGCTAATAATTATGCTGATATAGCCAAACTAAAGGCGGTAAAATAAAAAATGGATAAATTATTATTTATAGCGTTTCCTGCAATAACTTTTGCTGTACTGGCAGCAGGAATAGTTTTATTTGAAGCAGTTAATTATCTGGGAAATATATTTTTTTAAATTAAGAAAGTGAGAAAGTGAAAAATGTTCAAACCATCAAAACACAAAGCGGATATCGGCGTTTTCGGCGGATCAGGATTTTATAATTTCCTTGAAAACACTAAAGAAGTAGAAGTAGAAACTCCATATGGTTCACCGAGCGACAGCATTACTTTAGGCGAAATAGGCGGAAAAACAGTAGCTTTTCTTCCAAGGCACGGAAAAAGACACGTACTTCCTCCTCATAAAATAAATTATAGAGCTAATGTATGGGCAATGAAAGCTCTTGGAGTTTCAAGAGTTATTAGTCCTTGCGCAGCTGGAAGCCTTCAGCCGCATGTTAAACCAGGCGACTTTGTAATTTGCAATCAATTCGTAAACAAAACTTCCGGAAGAAAAGATACTTTTTATGATGGACCTATCACAACTCACGTAAGCCCTGCTGATCCGTATTGTCCAGAATTAAGCGGACTTGCTGTAAAGACAGCAAAAGATATAGGAATAAGTGTTCATGATAAAGGAACTATTCTCGTAATTCCAGGACCAAGATTTAGCACCAAAGCAGAATCAAAATTTTATACCGCACAAGGATGGGAAGTAATTAACATGACACAGTACCCGGAAGTCTATCTTGCAAGAGAGCTGGAATTGTGTACACTTAATATATCACTTATTACCGATTTTGATGCCGGCTTAATTGGAGATGTTGAACCTGTAAGCCATTCCGCGGTAATCAAAGTGTTTAACGAAAACAAAATCGAAAAAAGAAACCTGCTTTTCTCTTTAATCGAAAAAATTCCTGCTGAAAGAGAAAGATGTGGATGTGGCGACGTACTTTCACATTCAAGGGTATAATTAAAGTAACAACCTCTGTCATTGTGAAGGATACCCTCTTTTTTGATTAATTATCAAAAAAAGAGGGGGCAGTCGAAGGCTTGACGTGGCAATCTAAAAAGCAAACAGATTCTCACGTCACTTCGCATAATGACAACTTACCAAATACAGGGAGGGGCACATGTCTCTTTATCAAGCAATAGCAAACTTATTCCAACTTTTTCAACTAATTCTTATAGTAAGAATTTTATTAACATGGTTTCCCAACATAAACTGGTGGAATCAGCCTTTTAAATTCTTACGTGATGTTACTGATCCGGTACTTGAACCTTTCAGGAAATTAATTCCTCCTATAGGCGGATTGGACCTTTCTCCTCTAGTTTTATTTTTTGTACTCAATATATTGGAAAAAGTTGTCTTAGGTTTTGTAAATATCTAAAATTTAAGTTGATTAATTTTGGTAAAAAAATGAAACACCTTAAAAAAATCTTTGAAACAAAACCTAAATCCGAATATGTCCATGAAATGTTTGACAAGTTGGCTGTTGATTATGACTTGATGAACAATATTATTAGCTTTGGAAGGCATAAATTTGTTAAAAAGCATGTAATTAAGAATGTTCCCATACGATATGAGATGAAAATTCTTGACGTATGTACAGGCACAGGCGATATTCCTCTGTTCATCGCGAAAAAATTTGGAAATTCAGTTAAAATCATAGGCGTTGATTTTTCTGAAAAAATGCTGGAAATAGCCAGAAAACGCAATGATAAATGTGATAATGCAGAATTTATTAACGCAGACGCTTTAAATTTGCCGTTTGAAGATAAATCTTTTGATGTGGTGTTTATAAGTTTTGGCTTGAGAAACCTTGCTGATTTGAGAAAAGGTATTATTGAACTTCAAAGAGTTACGAAAAAAGGCGGATACGTTGTAAATCTTGATATGGGAAAACCCAAAGGAATTGCCGGCTGTATGTTCAGACTTTATTTCTATTGGCTGGTTCCGTTATTAGGAAAATTATTTCACGGAAGTTCAGAGCCTTATGTTTATTTACCGGAATCCTGCGAAAGTTTCCCTGCTCAGGAAGAGCTTGTCAGTATTTTTTATGAACTTGGATTTGATGATGTAAAAAATTATAATTTTGCTTTTGGGGCGTTGGCTCAGCAGATCGCAAAGGTTTAAATATAGAAACCGAAGTTAGGGGCTTCACCCCTTCTATAAACAAATAAAATACCTTATTTTCTAACAGGCTTGGGAATCAAAAAATAAACAATAAAAAATACGACTGCCCCCATCGAAGCAAGAATCGTATAAATAATCAGTTCCCACGGCCCATAGAAAAACATTTTTGTATTCCTGTTCTTAGTAGTATTTTTAGTAGAATAAATCAGATGTCTCTTTTTTTCATTAGAAAATATGCTTATAAATAAAAGAAGGCACGGTTAATATTTCTTCATGAAGTTATGTAACCTAAGATTGCAAAATATTAATCATGCCTGTATCCATGTAAAATAAAGCTTTTCAGTGTTTTTGTTAAATAAAATTTGAATTTTAAAAGCAAATTTTTGAACTATTCAACAAAACTTGTTACTATAGTTTTGTTGAGTAAATTGGTTGTTTGAATTTTGAACTCAACTTTTTATTTCTGTTTTTGATTTGGGAAATAATATAAAAATAAAAACTGAATAGCTGGAAAATGTTTTGGGCGGAGAGGGTTGTTCTTGTATGAAGTGGTCTTTTACAAAATTTGACGATAATTGCATTATAAATTTGCCAAAAGATGTATTTAATAAAGAAAATATTGATATTCTTAAAAATTTAATTGAAGAGTTGAAAGATGATGGATGTAAAACTTTTTTATTAAATATGGGGCAGATTTCAAAAATAAACGATGTAGGGCTTGGAATGATTTTGGGGCTTTATAAGTTTTCTTTTTATCACGAAATAAATATCAGGCTTTATAATCTTCAGCATTATGTTTCGCAAATAATTTTTCAAACACGTTTAAATATTATATTTGATATTTGTGAGTGTGATGATGAAATTTTAACAAAAGTTGATTCTAAGGTTGCGCTTGTTGCGTAATTAACTGAAATAAAAAGAATAAACGGCTTGTTCAACAAGCCGTTTATTCTTTTTATTCTTTCTTAAGTGGGTTCTTCTTCTGATTCGGAAATAATTTTTATTACAGGTTTATTATGCGCATCTATAAAGTGATTGTATCTTTCCATACGCAGTTTTAGCCAGCCGATCATTGTATCTGAACCGTAAACTTCAATAATTCTGGTTCTTATATAGTTTTTAAAACTTTTATTGTGAGTTTCTTCAAGGTAAGTGTTGCATCTGCAATTCAGTTCTTCGATTAAGTCATAAAGAGTCCTGAGCCAAGCAGCTTCTGTGTTGTTTTCATTTACTCTGAATTCAATAATCATGTGCGTCCGTACCCTCAAATTTTATTTTTGCTGTTTTTACTATATATATTATGTTTCGATTATTTTCGAAGATACTTTATACTAAGTATGTAGTATTTTGAGGGATTAAGGTTTTCAGTAATATAAAGACTAATTTTTCTTATTAATTTTATACAGATATTATAACAAATTATTATTATGATTTAAACCTGTGTTTTGTAGAGTATAATAGATTTTAAAATCTCAATTTTGTTACTAAAAAGAGGTTATATTTATCACGATGAATTTAATAAATAAAAAAAATGGCAAAAGGCTGGCAGATAATCTTAAAATCGCCGACAATTTTTTTAAAAGATTGAAAGGGCTATTGGGCAGAAATGTTTTTGATAAAGGAGACGGTCTGCATATAATTCCCTGCAACAGTATTCATTCTTTTTTCATGAAATTCAGGTTTGATGCGATTTTTTTAAATAAAAATAACGAAGTTGTTTATTTGATTCAAGACATGCCGGCATGGCGTATATCTGAAATTTGTTTTTCAGCTCATAGTATTGTGGAATTACCATCAGGCGTTATAACCGCGACAGAAACTTGCATTGGTGATGTTTTAGAATTTTCTGAATAACTTGGTTACCCTCAATCCGCAATAAAAAGAGGCATTGAGCATAGCTCTTTGCCTCAGGAGTCTTATTCTTTATAATTCTTAATTAATTAATCAATTTTCTTCTTTTTGTCTGTTGTTACATTGAATTTTTCACATTCTTCTTCGGTAAGATTTTTATTTCCGGCCATTGCTGTTCCAAGAATTCCACCGAGTCCGCTGAATTTTCCGGTAGGATCGATATTTAAGTATCCGCCGCCGTTTGTTATATTGATTTTGGAATTGCCGTCTCTTGATTCTATAACTGCATTTTTACCGGTCACAATGAGTTTTGTTCCGTCATTGAGTTTAACAGTTTTGCCATCTTTTATTTGTTTACCGTTTACTGTAATTTTGCCATCTTTTGCTATTCCAATGGTGTCTGCGCCGGCTTTAACTTTTGCTTCGCCCATTATTGCATATCCGCCGTTCCAGTTATCATATCTGGCATCTATTTCGTAGCCATCGCCCTGGAATACGTTATATGTATCGCCAACTTTTCCTTTTTGGTCGAATTTGATTTTTGTTTTGCCGTCTACGCCTACTGCATCAAAGTGCGGATCGCCCCAAACGCCAACGCTTTCGTCAATAATTTCTTCTTCTACAATTTCTTCTTCCGGTGCAGCAGGTTGCATAAGTGTTGATAAAAGCATCATAATCAATTGCTGCATAAAGCCTGATGAATCACTTTGTTGTTGAGGCATTATTTGCTGTTGCTGTTGGATCATCATCGGTTGTTGTTGAATCATCATCGGCTGTTGCATAACCATTGGTTGTTGGATCATTTGATATCCGCCAACATTGTTAAAAATATTTGTGTTGTTAATATTTGTATTATTTTGATAATTTTGTTGTGGAAAAATGCTTGTTGAATAGTTATTGTAATTTTGTTGCATAGGTTGATTGTAGTTATTCTGGTACTGGTTATAGTTGTTCTGATACCCTTGTGTGTACATTTGTAAATTTGGATAACTAATCATAATAAAGACTCCTCCTCGATTTATCTTAAAAAATTGTCAACTCAAAAATTCAATTAAATATTCTGTTTTTTAAAACTTGATCAATAAATAAGTTTTAATTCATCAGAATTAAGCTGTTGAAATGTTTTTGGTTTTTAAAACTTGTTTGACTCCTCCACATAAAATAGATATTATTGTTTTTTATTTAAGACCCTCATGCATATAAAAACAAAAATATGCCTTAATATTCAAAAAACAAAAAAAACTTAATATTTTGTAATATTTCCGTTTGCTTGGTTGCTCGCATGTAACGGTGTTACGGGTCGGCAAAGCCGCCCCTATAGCCTCAGCTCGCAATCCGCAAAAAAACACCGAACTTAATAAAAAGCTCGGTTTAATAGCTGGATCGTGTCTGGGTAAGAGTCGAATATATGCGTGTGTTGTTATTATAAAACCAAGTTTACACTTAAATATAAATTCCCCTGTTGGGCTATTTGTTATTGTCCGTATAACCTAGATTTATTTTCAAAAGATAAAGATTTCCTTTGGTACTGTTATAATATTCTTAATTTAAGCAGAGTTGGATAAAAAATATAAAATGGAATTGTTTTTAAGAAAATTAAAAAGAGCATTTGAAAAGCTGTTCGGAGTTTCATTTTTTGTAGGGCTGATTGTTGTTCTTTTTATGTTTTCGAGTATTATATTTCTTAATTTCAAGCGAGTAGGAGCTTTTTGTTATGTGTATATGGGGGATAGGTTTTCTCAAAAACATGAATATCAGGAATCAATAAATTATTATAAGCGAGCTCTGGAGATTTATCCCGGGCATGTTAGAGGCAGATATAATCTTGGAAACATATATGTAGCTTATGAAGATTTTGACAGCGCTATTGACTGTTATCAGAACGCACTTTTATATGATCCTAATTATATTAATGCAAGGATAAACCTCGGTATAATTCTTGCAGAAGAAAGATCAGACATCGATAGCGCAATAAATGAATATACAAAAGCTGTACAGGTGCAGATTCCTTTTATTAGAATTCCTTTTATTTATGACAATGCAGAGCTAATTAAAAAAGCAAAAGGAATTGCCTATTATAATATGGGGTTGGCATATAGAGATAAATCTTTGCTTTATACTTCAGATTCTCTTGTTTCGAGGGAATTACTTATGAAAGCTATTGATTGTTATAAACAATCCCTTGATATTAGTCCTGATAATTATAATGCTCAATACAATCTTGCTTTAACATATCACCTTTTAGATATGTATTCAGATGCAGTTGAAGGGTATTGCAGAGCAATGCTTATTGATCCGCGCAGTTATGAGGCTTATTATAATATTGCTATTCTTTTAAGACAAAAAGGTAAATATACAGAAGCAGCCGAAGAATTTAAAAGAGCAGGTAATTTATCAAGTTTTGAGGGTGAAACATCAAAAGCTTCTTTTATTTATGATGTTTTGAATGAAGTTAGTGCAATGGCAATTGCTCAGCATGGTGATGAGTCCGAAAAAATAGCGGATAGAATTAACTCGGATATAAAAAAAGAAACAGACGATATTAATGACCCTGAGGCTAAAGCTCTAACTGTTGAAGAATTGGAAAAAGTTCTTATAAAAAGAATAAAAACAGGCAGCGTTTGCAAAGAGTATCTTGAAGGTGAATAAAAATAATAGTATAAAAAGCTTAGATTTTTCCGAAAAAACTCGTTCTCTAAAATCTTAAAAACGTTTATAATAAAAATAAAGTTTTTAATGGAGAAAAATGTATGCGTTTAAAAGCATTTAGATTATTATTTTTAGTTTTATTAATGGGAGTAGCTGTTTATAGCTTACCCTCAAAGGCTTTAGATCCAGCGGAACCTACTTCTGAAAAATATCTTATTGATCATGGACATTCTCAAGAAATTATTCGAATGATAAATCTTCAAAAAGAAAGAACAGAGGGCAAGGTTATTGTACCGTCTAAATCAGAGGGGAAATTTAAAAAGTTTTTCAAAAATGTCTGGTTTGAACAGGATTTAACTTTGCCTGTAACTGATTTTGGTTATGCTCAGACCAAGTCAGCAGAAACAGGTAAAAGTTCAATTCCCCCGGCAATAAAAGCAGTTCCACCGACTATAAAAACAATAAAATCAAAGTATATAGATAAAAACAAAAACAAAGATTCAAAAGAAATTAATGTAAATGAAGTTAAAGTAAGAGAAACAGAATAAAAAAAGAACAGACCTTTTAAAGGTCTGTTCTTTTTTTATTTATGAATATTTATACAAGACCTTCTTTCATAGCTGTAACAGCTGCTTGGGTCCTGTCATCAACGCATAATTTTTGTAAAATGCTGTGTACATGCGCTTTTGCCGTTGCACGGGTTATAAATAATCTTTCTGCTATTAGGGCATTTGAAAGCCCTTCTACTATCAGACCTAAAACTTCCATTTCTCTTTCTGTCAAACCTGCGGCAAGAGCAGCTTTACTGGGATTTTTAGTTGAATAATTGTTATTTTGGTGTGAATTTTGGGTTATGTTTCTCAAAACAACTTTTGCAATTGCAGGATCAAGCCAAGCTGTACCTTCATTCACCGCTCTTATTGATGCAACAATCTGGTCAGGGCTTGCCCCTTTCATTATATAGCCTGTTGCACCTGCACTGAGTGCAGCAAATATATCCTGTTCATTATCTCTTGATGTGAATACAAGTATATTTGCAGCCAGTTTTAAGTCTTTTATTCTTTGGGTTGCTTCGATGCCGTCTATGCCTGGAAGTCCGATGTCCATTAAAATTACGTCAGGATTTAATTCTTTTGCCATTTCTACTGCTTTTTCGCCATCATCAGCTTCGCCTACAACTTTTATATCGTCAACTTTCTCAAGTACAAGCTGAAGTCCCATTCTCGTCATAGTGTGATCTTCTACAAGCAAAATTTTAATCGACATTTGTTAATTCCTTTTTTTCTGTATTTATATACGTGAATTGTTTATTAAGATATGAGGCTTTTTTCCCGGGGGATGCTGAATTTGAATTTGCTTCCAACGTTAACTTCGCTTTCCAGCCAAACTTTTCCGCCGTGAGCTTCAACAATTTGACGGCTTAGATACAACCCAAGTCCAGTACTGGTAGAACGTTTTGTGCCTGTTCCCTGTGAAAAACGTTTAAATAATTTTGGAATATCATTTTGTGGTATTCCTATTCCCGTATCTTCAACGGAAACTGTTAAATCTTCATCATTAAAATCAGCCAATATTCTAATTTCGCCATTTTGATGAGTATGTTTTATTGCATTTCCTAAGAAATTGGCTATAACTCTTTTTATTTCCTGTTTATCACCATAAATTTTCTCATTTGAAAAGCCGTTGATTATAAGCTTAAGGTTTTTATGGACTAATAAAGAATCAACTTCCCTAGAACATTGGTCAATCAAATCTTTAAAGACGAAATTATCTTTGCAGAGAACTAACTGTCCGGACTCGTATTTATAAACTTCCAGAAGCGCATTTACAAGCCCGAGCATATCTTGATTACTCAGAATCATTGTTTCAAGGAATGTCCTCTGCTTTTCTGTTAATTCTCCAAGAGTTCCGTCAACAAAAAATTTTAAAGTCTGTATAGCAGCTAAAAGAGGTGTTCTTAAATCATGCGTAAGTGTAGCTATAAAGTCATCCCTTAGTTGTTCAAGCTCCTGCTGGGCTATAAAATCGCTTCTTTCAAGACCATTTTTGATACATAACAAAAGATCTTCATTGTCCCATGGTTTTTCAAGGTATCTGTACAGTCCTACTTCGTTGATAGCTTTTATGGCATTTTCTTTATCCGCATATCCTGTAAGCAAAATTAGTGTAGATCGTGGAGATAAATGTTTTACTTCCTTAAGAAACTCTATACCGTTCATATTCGGCATAAAAAAATCAGAAATAACTAAGTCAATCTTATTATTTCTGATGTATTCAAGTGCCTCTATCGGCGAATTAAATATGTTTGGTGATGGGTAATTCTCCAATCGCAATAATGTCCTGAGATTGGACGTGACAATCGGCTCATCGTCAACTATTACAATATTATATTGTTGTAAATTTTTATCCATCGCGTATTCTTTAATTACCCTATTTAAAGCTATAACTGTAGAATAAAGGAAATTTTAAGAAAACACAAAAAGTTTACAAAACTATAAAGAATTAAAAAACATTTTTATATCCACATGGATAATATCCTTGTAAATAGAGGAATTAGGTCGTTACATTTGTTAATAATTTGGTGAGTTCCTGCGTATTTGTAGTGTTTTTGTGTTTAATTGGTAACGAAGGTAATAGATTAATTAGAAATTTTTAAATTTACTATATTAATATTTAAAACAAAAATTTAAAAAGGAGAGATAATATGAGAGTTTTACCGCAGGATTTAATGTGGAAAGCTAGAGAAGGAAGAGGCTATATTGATCAGATTAAACAAATGGGAAGCGAATTTGTTATCGGGCAAATTCTTAATTATATTGGAACTTCCAGCAAAAATAATTTAATCGGATTAACAAAATTATTTGAAAAAATTGCAGGTTCAGAAGGCTCTGTTAGACATGCGAGAAGGATGAGATGGCTTTTTGAAACAGAACATGCGCATTTGGGATGGTGGCAGAAAATCATTAATGAATTAGATCCTAATTGCAGAAATAAATTTCTTTTAAACTTCTTTGTTCATGGTTATTATGGCGATAATCAGAGAAAAAGAGCATCTTTCTTTAAGAAAAACGATTTTTATCCGCCTACGGTATTGCTGGCAAGTATTACACAGCATTGTAATTATAATTGTGCAGGTTGTTGGGCTCATAATTACGAAGTAAAAGAAGATATGACCTTTGAACAATGGAAAAAAGTTTTTGATGAAGCCAGAAACGAAATGGGTATTCACATGTTTCCTATAGTAGGCGGTGAACCATTTATCAGAAAAGATTTTCTGGAATTATGCGAACAATATCCCGACTGTATTTTCCTTGTTTTCACAAACGGGGCTTTATTAACGGAAGAAAAGATAAAACAAATTAAAAAACTCGGAAACGTTGCTCCTATGTTTAGTCTTGGCGGTTGGGAAGAAGCCACCGACAAAGTCAGAGGTGAAGGCGCATACAAAACTGTTATGGAAAAAATGGATTTACTTAAAAAAGAAGGTGTTTTCTTCGGTGTAAGTCTTGCTGCTACAAGAGAAAGTGCTGAAGAAATAGTTTCTGACGAATACATGAAGATGCTTTGCGATAAAGGAAGTCTCTGGACATGGGTGTTCCATTATGTACCTGTAGGAGAAAACCCTGATCCTACTTTAATGCCTACAGCTAAACAAAGAGAAATGATTAAACAGGCTGTATATAATGTAAGAAATACTCTTCCTATGATGACAGTCGATTTTTGGGGTGACGGTCCTGAAATGATGGGCTGTATTGCTGGAGGAAGGCAGTATTTCCATGTTAATGCCAAAGGTGATTGTGAACCTTGTACTTTTGTCCACCTTGCAACACATAATGTTAAGACTTCTACACTTACAGAGGCTCTTGCAAGTCCGTTTATGACGGCAGTAAGAAAAGGTGCTCCTTATGACGGCAATATGCTTCGTCCATGTATGATTGTTGACAGACCATGGGTGTTAAGAGGCTATTACGAGAAATTTAAACCTTATGAAACCCATAGAGGCGCTGCTGATTATTTAACAAAGCCTGAAATTATGGAAAAAATTGATGAATATGCTGCTGACGTGGCGGAAGTTATGGATAAAAATTGGGCAGATGATTATTATATGACATTATTCCCGCTTCCTGGCGAATATTACCACGACAGACAAATTCTTTGCAGCAGTAAAGTTCCTGTTGGCGGAGTTCATGGCGGATGTGAAAGTAATGGCGGCTGTAGCTGCGGAAAAGATTTGACAGCACTCCAAAAAAATGTCGAAGATGTTAAAGAATTAATTGAAGAAAAATTAGAAGTGTAAATTTATTTCTTTACATTTTTAAGTGTTAATTTTTTCTTAGGTTGGTTTTTATATAAAAAGAAAGGTATTTATATGCCAAGAAATATAATTCAGGATAAATGCAATGCTTGCGGAGTTTGTTATAGTGCTTGTCCCGTAGAAGCAGTTGTGAAAACTGAAAGCAAATATTCAATTATTAAGGAAGAATGTGTAGATTGCGGAACTTGTAAACGCATTTGCAAGGAAGAAGCTGTAGAAGGTAAAGACCCTATTCATGCAGGCAGAAGATAATAATATAAAAGCTAATAAAGAAAGAATTGTAGCATTTCCGCAGATGGGAAATATTAGAATTCCTGTTGCTGCAGTTTTGAAGGCAATGGGGGCTAATCTTTATCTCTCTCCTGATAATAATAAAGAAGCTCTTTCTTTAGGCACAAGACACAGCACAGAGACAGTTTGTCTGCCTTATAAGCTTAATCTGGGTAATTATATTCAGGCTTTGGAAGGCGGAGCAAACGTTTTGTTGATGTTCTCCGCTCCGGGAACTTGTCGCCTCGGAAATTATGCCAAAATGGCAGAAGCAAAGCTGAAAGAGCTCGGATATGAGTTTGAGTTTATCGTTTTTGACATGTACAAAGGAAAATTTGTAGAAATAGTAAAAAAATTCAGTCAGGCAACAGGAAATAAAAGTATTCCCAATGCCATTAAAGGAATTAAGCTTGGTCTGGCAAAATTTGATGCGCTTGACGAAATAGAAAGAAAACTTTTTTATCTTAGACCTCGAGAAATAGAATCAGGAACCGCAGAAAAGATTTATCTTTCCGGCAGACATTCTATAGATAGAGCTGACACTGTTGAGGAAGTTAAAAATGCAATTCAGTCCACATTGGATAAATATAATTCCGTTAAAATTGACAATAATAAAGAAATTTTAAAAGTTCATCTTATGGGAGAATTTTTTGTTCTTCTCGACCCGTTTACTAATATGAACATTGAAAAGGAATTAGGGCTTTTAGGTGTTGAAGTAGAAAGAACAATAATGCTTTCTGACTGGACAAATCAAACTCTTGTTCCTAAATGGAATAAAAAAACGGAAACTCATAGACAGAGAGCAGTTAGAACAGCTAAAAAGTATCTTACAAGAGCTGTCGGCGGTGAATGTATAGAAACTGTCGGAGATGCTGTATATGCAGCCGAATGTAATGTTGATGGGGTTGTGCATGTAGGTCCGTTTAATTGCATTCCCGAAATTGTAAGTCAATGTATACTTCCGAATGTAAGTAAACAAGAAAATATTCCTGTGATTTCTCTCCTTATGGATGAACAAACAGGAAAAGCGGGTATGATTACAAGGATTGAAGCATTTGTGGATCTTATTCGCAGACAAAGAAAAGTGCGCAAAACAAGAATAATTCAGAGAAAAACGATGAAAAATTCTTTAAAAACTCATTCTCGTGTGCGAATAGCGAGCCGTTAAAAAGCTTATTGAAGTGAAGAAAATAGCCTTATAAGGAGAAATTATAAATGAAAATCGGTATTCCAAGAGCGTTAGGTTACTATAATTATTATCCATTCTGGTTTGGATTTTTTGGGAGTTTAGGTCTAGAAATTGTTTTGTCTGATAAAACTACCAAAAAGCTTGTTTCTGATGGAAGTGCGTTAGTTGTATCTGAAACATGCCTTCCTGTGAAAATATATATGGGACATGTGCTTAATTTGTTAGAGAAAAAAGGCGTGGATATTATTTATTCACCGAGTATTCAGTCAATTGACCATAAAATTTATAATTGTTCAAAGCTTAGAGGGCTTCCTGATTTAGTGAGAAACGTTGTGAAAAAAGATTTTCTGCTTATTGAACCAACTTTAGACAAATCAGAGAAAAATCAAGGGCTTTATCAATACTTGTATGAATCCGTTGCTCCTCTTGGAATAACTGATAAAAAAGCTATTAAGAAAGCTTCTAAAGTGGGTTGGGCATATCAAAATAATTTTACCGGTATGACCAGAGATGGAATGCATCCTATAGAAGCTATGGAAACGGCTATAAAAGGAAAAGTTGTAATTAAAAGCAGAAAAAACAATTATCCTATAAATATTGCAGTGCTTGCACACGGATATAACCTCTATGACAATCATGTGAGCATGAATATATTTAAAAAACTTGAAAATCTTGGCGTAAAAGCTCATGTTTCAGAAAGTCTTTCAACGGAGCAGATGAATGAAGGTTTGAAAGTTTTAAATACTAATCTCTATTGGGCAAATGAGCTTGAAATCTCAGGAGCAGCAGGCAGTTTTATGACAAATAAAAATATTGACGGTATTCTTACATTAACCGCTTTTGGTTGCGGACCGGATTCCTTAATGGTTGAAAGAATTACCAGATATGCAAAACGCCTTCAAAAACCGCTTCTTAATCTTACTGTTGATGAACATACAGGAGAAGCAGGCTTTATAACAAGGATTGAAGCATTTACAGATATGCTCTACAGGAAGAAAAGAGCCAATATCGTTCAGAATCTCAATAAACAGATTAAAATTGACTCTGATAGACAGGAAGTTGTTTATTCAAGAGATACAATTGTAAAAGTTTAATTTTAAAAAACCCTATAAACGGGAGGATGAGTTGAAAATATCGTTTCCTCATATGGGAAATCTGGCAATAGGAGTATCAGGAGCGCTCAGAGTTCTTGGTGCTGAAGTTGTTGAGCCTCCTTATACAAGCAAAAGAACACTTTCTTTAGGGGCAAAATACAGTCCTGAAGCTATTTGTCTTCCTTATAAACTGGTGCTTGGTAATTATATTGAGGCAATTGAAGCAGGCGCTGAAGCTGTCCTTATGATTGACAGCCCCGGAACCTGTAGATTGGGACAGTATAGTAATATTGCAAGAACAGCTTTAACCGATCTCGGATATAATAATGTTGAATTTGTTAATTTTGATCTATATAAAGGGAAATTGTTAGAGATTTATTCAGGATTTAAGCATGTTACAGGAAACGGAAATCCTTTAGACCTTATATATGCTGTAAGGGTCGGTATTTTAAGAATTAAAACAGCAGATAAATTTGATAAATTGCTTCAATATTATAGAGCAAGAGAAGTAGAAATCGGCAGTGCTGATAAGCGTTATAATAAAGCTATGAGCTTGCTTGATAGAGCTTTGACAGTTAAAGAATGTAATGAAGTCCTTGAATTTGGAACTGAATCTATTTCCGGCGTTGAAATTGATTCAAAAAAACAGGTTTTGCATGTCGATATAACAGGTGAAATTTATGTTGTACTGGATAAATTTTCAAATATGGGTATAGAAAAAGAACTTGGCAGTCTTGGAGTGCAGGTTCACAGGCAGATTAATTTGTCTGACTGGATTGATAGAAGTTTATATCCATCTATATTGAGATTTAGCGAATCACATGATGAAAAAACACGCAGATTTGCGCGTGAATTTATAAAAAGAGATATAGGCGGTGATGCCGTTGAATCTATAGGCGATGCGGCTATTGCAGCTTCTTCCGAAATTACTGATGGAATAGTGCATCTTTTGCCTTTTACCTGCATGCCGGAAATAATTGCTCAGAATATTCTTCCAAACGTCAGAAAAGAAAAGGATGTTCCTGTATTGTCTTTAGTTATGGATGAATATACAGGCAGAGCAGGATTTGTAACAAGACTGGAAGCTTTTGTTGATTTAATCAAGAGAAGAAAAACTACAAAACATCTTTTACAGGTTTAATAGTTGTTGTTTTTGATAACTTCTTAGAAAATCAACTATATCTACGGCTTCATTTGCGCCGATTATAACTTCCCAATCAGGCAACTCGTCTTCAATTTCTTCTTTTAAAGACGAAACATATCCGGGAATTATAAGTTTTTTATGTTTTACAAGCTCTTCTAAACCGTAAGTTTTTATGGTTTTGGCTATGATTTCGCCGTTAAACTTATCAGCTGACCACGCTGTCAGAACGCTCATTCCGTCTGATGGAGTAATTGCCAGATATGACGGAATATTTGATGCTTCAATCTCACCAACCACTGTAAAATAAGTTAAAGCAAAGTTTGTCGTGACTATTACGGGTGAATTTTCATCAGTTTCCCCGATAGGATATAATTTCGCTTCAATTTGGAGTGGTTTTTCAGGATCTGTGTATATATTTTGTCTTAATGTAAGCAAAGAATAAATTATAGCTTCATCAAAATGCTCTAAAACTATAATATTGGCGTATTTGCAAAGTAAAACAGAGGTCCATATTCCTTGCTCTATAGGATCTTGTGATAAATCGGCAATATCTTTTGTAAACTGAATTACAGGAAAGCCCAGCGGTTTAAATTTGTTTTCAATCGCAGAGCGTCTTATATAAGTCAAATTTTCGATAAGGCTTTTTTGTGATTGGTTTTTAAGGTTTAAAACTATATTTTGTGTTTTGTTTTCAATAAACTTGGCAGAATTATTCACTAATTCCTCTATGGAGCTTCCTGATGAAACTACAGGAACATTATATTTCTTTTCTATTTCCGCAAGTTCTTCAGGTGAAGAATTCTCGATATAAATAAGAGGCTTGAAATCTTTAATTTCATCAAGGATTTTTGTTGTTTTTTCAATATTTTCGCTCACTAAAATCATTGGAAGTTTTGACTTAGCGACTTTTTTAGCTTTTTCTTCAAAAGTTTTATCAGTATCAAAAAGAGCCAAAGTGCTGATTTTTAAGTCTTCCCCTACTCTTTCAACGGAATAATTCAGGATTTTATTAAGTTTTTCGTCAAAATTTTCATCAGAACTTTCAAGTTTTACCGCTATACAGGTAGGATTAACAAATTTTTTATCATGTCTGAACATTACAGTTTCGTTGCCGATTTTAACGGGGTCTTCTGCACAGCCGAACTGGATTTCTGCCTGCTGAATCTGGCTAGCTTCTTCAAAAATCGATTTTAATTCATCTGTTATATGTTCACATTTCTCGATAGGGACTTCGTTTTTGGCAAGTTTCATTGCAAAAGCCATGCAGGTCGGGAAGCCGCATTTTTTGCAGTTCGCTTGCGGTTCTTTTTTGCTTCCCGGGAGGTATTTAAATATCTGTAATCCTGTAAGTTTCATTGTTTATCCGTATGTTTTATCTATAAAATCCTGAACGTATTTAATAGCTTCAGGGTGTCTCATAACAACAATATTTGCTCCAGAAACAAGCATTGAAGTTGCGGTTATGCTTTCCCACGATATAGCCCTTGTTGTTAAGTTACCCCATTCGACAGGAACATTATTTGATTTTGCTTCTTTGGTTTTCCAGGCTTCTTCTCCGACAAATGTAATTACCGGCATGTTAAGCATCGTGTCGCCCTGAAGCGCTGCTTGTTTAATTCTTTCAATAATACTGTAGGCATAGTCTAATCCGTAGCCAAGACCTCCTGTATTCGGGTCAATTATTATTCTGTCAGCATTAAAGCCCAGTTCTGTCAGCAAAATATTGAATTGTTTTGTAAGATTTATATCTATGGGTGTTCTTGCAATTATATTATGACCGCAATCTTTTACTATTGGAGCAATTTGTCTGAAGTTTTCTTCCTCCACCGCACCTATTGTACATTTTCTGTCGGCGGTTTTGGCAAGCTCCGGTAAAAGCTTTGCATCTACTTCCCGTCTGAATGTCCCTATTAAAAATAACGGTAAATCTGTTATTTTTAGGATTTCTTTAAGTTGCTCTTTGCTTTTTTCTATTTCAGCGTCGATATCTTCGCAGTTTTCGATGTTAAATCTTATTACAAGCGCTGAAAAGTTTTTATTTAAAGCTGATTTTACGCACTCAATAGGATTATAAATATTTTCTCCCCAAAAATCTTTTAGCAGTTGAGGATGATTGGATGGAATATTAGTTAAAATTTCGCATGCTATAAGAGGCTTGGAAACTTTTTGCGTTTCGGAATGCAAAAAATTGAGAGAATTTTCTCCTCCTGCTGTCAGACCGTTCAAATCCACTTCTCTTATGGCTGTTTTATATTCTTTTTTAGGGGGTGTGTATGTATTCATAATAAACATTTTACTACGCAAAAAAAATTTGGCATGGATTTTATTTGTTATTTAATTTTGAATCTTTAAATATTTCTCGTATAAATATTTCGGCATGGTACGAAAAAGCTTTCCGTTGGTGTCTGTAGTCACAATTGTTGAAGTTGCCGTAAGTATAACCATGCCGGTATTTGTATTTTTAATTTCATGCTCGAAAGTTGCGCTTGTTTTTTTGAGTTCTTTCAAAGTTGTCTTAATTTCTATCTCATCAAAAAGCTTAGCAGGGTGTTTATATCTTATGTTGAGTTCCACTACCGGCATGTGGATGCTCATGTTTTCCAGTTCCCGAAATTTTATGCCGATTTTTTCGGAAAATTCTATGCGTCCTGCTTCCAGCCATTTTGCATAAGATCCATGCCAAACAACATTGTAGCAATCTGTATCGCTGTGATAAATTTTTACATTTTGGATGTATTCCATTTATTTCTCCTAATGTGTTTGTTTTACTTTATTTTACCAAATACCTGCTTATCGAGTGTGAAGTTAAGTAAATATAAATGTAAAAAATTTTTGTAACTAATCCTTCTTGAAAATACTTATTTTATTGGTAAAATTCTAATAACTGTCATGAATGGCTGATAATTTGTTAAATGCGTAAATGCGCAAAAATTTAAAATAAATGGTAAACTGTCGTTAGTAATATTAGTGAAAGAACAATATATGGTATTCGCCCCTTTAAAATTTAATAATAATTTAATAGCTCAAAAACCTATAATTCAAGGGGGAATGGCAATCAGAGTAAGTAGAGCACCTTTGGCAGCAGCAGTTGCTAACTGTGGAGGTGTAGGCGTAATAGCTGCATCAGGATTGTCTGAACCTGAATTAAAAGAACAAATTAAACTTGCAAGAAGCTTGCAAACTAATAAAAATGGTTTAATTGCCGTAAACATAATGTTTGCCGCAAGTGAATTTCGTAGACTTATTGAAAATTCCGTGGATGCAGGTATTGATCTGATAATATCAGGTGCCGGTTTCTCCAGGGATCTTTTTAGTATTGGTAAAGAAACAGGAGTTCAGGTTGTACCAATCGTCAGTTCTGTTAAGCTTGCCAGGATTTCTAAAAAGCTTGGTGCAAATGTAATCATTGTTGAAAGCGGAGAAGCTGGTGGACATCTCGGTACTGATCAGCCTATCAGAACGTTGATTCCGGAAATCAGACAGGCTCTTGATGCAGAACCGGCAGGTGGAGTTACTTCAGGTGCTGATATTATGGAAATGATGTCACTTGGTGCTTCCGGAGTTCAAATGGCAACAAGATTCGTACTCAGTAAAGAATGTGATGTACACGATAATTTTAAAAATCTTTTCCTTAATAAAGAAGAAAAAGATGTAGTAATGATGCAAAGCCCTGTAGGACTTCCTGCAAGAGCTATCTTGACGCCTCTTATTGAAAGACTTCAAAATGGAACAATCGAAAAACCGAAAACTTGTGACAGCTGTTTAAAACATTGTTCTCATTCCTTTTGTATTATAAGAGCTCTTGATGCTGCAAGAAAAGGTGATATAGAAAACGGTCTTTTCTTTACGGGTGCAAATGTTAAAAAATATACAGAAATTCTTTCTGTTAAAGAAATATTTGATAAGTTAGAAGCTGAAGTAAACGAATATATTAAAAATAATAAAATTGACTGCGGGAAAGAGAGGTGTGTTTTTTAAATAGCGGTTGATATAACTTTTATTTTTAATTTTATGTAATAATTTTAATCTAATGAAACAGTAAGGAATCAAAAATGTTAACAGGACAAAATTTTCAAGAAATCTATTTACAGTGTGCTGATTGCAATCAAGAATTTGCATTTTCAGTTGAGGAACAGGAGTTTTATCAACAAAAAGGTTATACACAACCTAAAAGATGCGCTTCATGCAGAGCTCAAAACAGACAAAGCAAAAGCGGCGGCGGCGGATATTCAAATGCTCCTAAACCAAGATTTGATGCAGTATGTGATAACTGTGGCGTAAATACCACTGTTCCTTTCCAGCCTGCACAAGGAAAGCCTGTTTATTGCAGTGACTGTTATAGGTCAATGAAATAAGATAAAAATATTATGAATTTAAAAATAGGACAGAGCTGAATCAATTCAATCTGTCCTATTTTTTTGTAAAAAAAGATAAAAACATGGCATGAAAATTATATTTGTATTAACATAAGCTCTGATAAAAGCTATTAAAGAATATTTATAATTTTAAATATTAATAAATATTAATAAAAGTATAAATCTTCTTTAGTATAATTTTTTCAGTGAAATAATAATATATTATATTGCACAATGTTGAATTTGATATTTGGATTTAAGTGAGGAATTTTTATGGGCTGCCCTACAGAAATAAAACAGGATCATGTAGCAGAAGAGAGCGAAATTGCGATTAATAATATTAATAATGAAGTGTGTGGAAAACACAGCAATAATATGTCAGCTGACAGGCTTCGTTATTTCGGACATTTGTATGGTGGATTGAAGTCAGTGCTTCACAGCAGATTTTTGGCTAAAACTCCCAGACCGTTTACATTTTCACATATGGTTACAAATAAATGTAATTGTGACTGCGATTTTTGTTTCTGGAAATATCATATTCAGGAAGAAGAATTAACTTTGCCTGAAATTCAAAAATTATACGGACAGGCTAAAAAAGAAGGATTCATGAACAGTATCTTATGGGGCGGCGAGCCTTTATTAAGACAGGATTTCACAGAGATTGCAAAAGCTTCTTATGATAACGGCATGTACACTAAAATGGCTACAAATGGTTGGTATTTGACAGAAAACCATGAATTTGGCAATTATGTTGATTTGATGTTTGTTTCTATTGATGCAATAGGTGAAAAACACGATGTTATAAGAGGAAATCGTTGGGGCTTGTATGACAGAGCCATTAACGGGATAGAATTCTTCAAGAAGCATTACCCTAAAATGAGAATTTATATCTGTGCAACTGTTTCTACCGTTAATGATGCGCAGTCAATCACTGATATAGCAAAGCTTTGTAAAGATCTCGATATTCTTTTGTATTTAACTATCAACAAAAGTTATCAGGATTTTACCGAATGGAGCGGCATAGATAAACTTAAAAAGCTTGAAAGAGACGAAGAACAGCTAGCAGAGCTTGCTAAACATATTAAATCTCTCAAGCATGCTGGATATCCAATAAGAAATTCGGATTATTTCCTTGATTATCTTATTGAGAAGAAAAATTATTATGAATGCCATTGGCCCCAAGTTGCAATGGTTATTTATTCCAACGGCGATGTGTTAAGATGCACAGACAGACAGCCTGTTCCTAGTTTGAATGTCAAAAATATGGATTTAGGCGATATTATTAAGTCAGAAGAATTTATTGGTATTGCTAATAAATGCAAAGACTGCAAAATGGCATGTGTTGGAAACTATGCGCTTGATGCTTCAGGTCTCTGGAGATTTGACTGGGATGCTATCAAGTCTATAGCGAAAATTGCTATTACATAAAAATTTGGCATGTTTTTTGAGAATCTTTTTATAAGCCATATTCAGGTGATTCAATATAAGCATTAACGTTGGCGAGACTGGTATTAACTACTCCATATATCCCCAGAATAAATGGAATAATGTTTTCAATGTTTTGTAAATTGGAACGTAAATCTGTTAAATCAACAGATTCGCCTCTTTGTAAACTTAAAATTAAGTTTGTATAATTATTAACAGCACTAGTGCTAATGTTGTCAAGATCCATTCCTGTTAAGCTTGAATGGCTGTCTGTATTGGCATAAATACGCCCCATTGAAACTAATTCCATTATGTTGTCATTAGTTTTCAAGTTATTAAACTTCATAGCCGTTAAATTGTTTTTAATATCCTTTTTACCAGAAAACATATTTAGAGAATTTTGAGATAGTTGGATTTCATTTCTTCGAGTAATAATAAGAGCCAGTTCACCTATTAAATTTTCAAAACCTTTTCCGTAATCCTGACTTGTCAAAAAATCAGCATTTATTTGCTTTGATACTTTATCTGTTTTTGATTTTTTAAGGAAAACCTCGTTGTATCTATATCCGCCTGTAGTTATCAACTTTCCTTGATCTGCAACATAAAATATTAGTAGTCCTTCTCTTTTTTTGGTGGAATTAAAACCGAGATTTTCTTTGATAGTATTTATAATTAAATCACTCGAATAATTTTCAAGAGAAGTAATGGTGACTAATATAATATCGCTATTTGTGGTGTTTTTAACTTCAGAAATAATATAATTGATATTATTGGTGTTTGTAGGCGGAATTATCCCCGCAAAATCATTAATATTAAATTTTATCGGATATTTTTGAGTTATTTCCATTGTTTGTGTTTTTAATTGGAGATCCGCAATTGTTTTTTGATTTGAAAAATATTGACTTGTAAAAAGGTAAAACATAACAATTATTAAGATTAGACATAAATATAATTTGTTATTATTTTTACTATCTTTCTTGTAACCTGAATTAAACTGGTTAAAAGTTTGATCATATAGATTATAGTTTGGATAAAGCACGTTAAAAGTTGGACTATATTTATTATAGTTAGAAATTGGATTAGATTGAGTTGAAATTGGTCTGAATGTACTAAGCTGATTAAAATCTTTATTAAATCCTGTCGTGGATTTAGATGCCCCCCCAATTGGCATAACGACTCCTCCAGTTATTATTTTTTATATAACCCGCATATCTAGATAAGAACCCCGTATATATAAAAAAACAATTTAATTTATATATATACCTAATAATGATAAATTCTTTATAATTATTAACACTATTCTTTATTAAAGGTGTTTTTTATTCAGCTTCGTGGCAGGATTCTGCTTTAAGCGCGGATTCAAAGCGTAAAGAAACTACATGCCAGTTAACATTTCCCATGAACGCTTCTATATAGCCTTTTTTGTTCGTTCCATAGTCTGTGCCAAAAGCATGTTCCCATGTATCAAGTATTAAAAGAGGTCTGACAAAGACAGGTACATGTAAATTATGTTGGTCTATAGCAAAATTGTGGATTTTCCCATCTCTATAATTGTAGCCTGTTATAGCCCATCCTGCTCTTGAAGCCATTGCTGCTGCTTTTAGGTCTTCGAGATAAGAATCCCAACTTCCAAAATCTCTTTCGATAGTTGCTTTAAAGGATTCTGTAGGCTCTGTGTATTTGTCTGTCAGGTTTGAAAAATATAATTCGTGCAAAATAACGCCGTTAAGATTATGCGAAAAGTCTACTAAAAGGTTTCTGTATTCTGAATAATTGTGATTTGCAGAGCTTTTGTCTGCAGATTTGAGTTTGTCGTTTACTTCGTTAACTTTTTTTATGTAGCCTTCATAAAGACCGTAATGAAGTTTTAATTGTTCTTCGCTAAAGCCGTCGAGTGTTTTGAAAAAATAGCTAAAATCTTTTGCTTCATATTTATCTATAGTGCTGTGTAGTCTTTCTTCAACTAATACCATTGTTTTCTCCTTTAATGAATATTGAATAAGCTCATTTTTTATATTAATTATTATTATGTTTAAAGATGAAAATTACATCGTTCATTTTGTTATAAATAATTTTAATAGCTTTGTAAAAGTTTACAAAAATAATAAATATAAATTTCATAAAAGTGTTTCCTGTCGCGGGTTTAGGCTTTTTGTAATTGTATTTTTAATAATTAAATATATTTATTTTAAAAATTAGCTAAAGATTAAATTTGGGATTGCCGATATATTAAGTTGAGAGTGTCCATAGGAAATCATGCAATATGTTTTTAACAGAACAGCAACTAAGTGAAAATAATTTGGAAAAATTTCAGAATATATTTTCCGATTCTGAGTCAGAAAAGGGAAAAGAAAAGCATACCGTTTTAATAGTTGATGATGAAGTAAATAATTTGCAGCTTTTAAAGAGGACTTTAAGGCGCAAATTTAATATTTTAGTTGCTACAGACGGTAAAGAAGCTCTGGAAATTATTGATAAGGAAGGGCAAAATATTTCGTTGATTATTAGTGATCAGCGTATGCCTAAAATGACTGGTACAGAGTTTCTTTCAAAGGTTGCGGAAAAGCACCCGTACATTATTAAAATGCTTTTGACAGGGTATAGTGATATTGAAGCAATGATTGACGGTGTTAACAAATGTCAGTTGTTCCAATATATAACAAAACCGTACGAACCTGATGAAATTGAAATGATCATTGATCATGGAATCGAAGCTTATGAGCTTACTTTAAGCAAGAATACTTTGCTGCAGGATTTAAAAGAATTATTTTTTACTACTGTTAAATCAATTTCCAGCGCTCTTGACGCTAAAGATGCATATACTCATGGACATTCTCATAGGGTGACTTTATTTTCGCTGATTCTTGCCAAAGAGATGAATCTTGAAGAAAGTTTTATTGAAGAAATAGAAACAACAGGACTTTTGCATGATATTGGAAAAATTGGCGTTCCCGAAGCTATTCTTTGCAAAGCAGGTAAATTAACTGACGAAGAATATAAAGAAATCCAGGAGCACGCACCAAAGGCTAAGAAAATTTTAAGTAATATTCCCGGACTTACTAATGTTGCTTTATGGGCGAGTTGTCACCATGAAAGATGGGATGGCAGAGGTTATCCTAACGGACTTAGCCTTAAAGATATACCGTTGCCGTCAAGAATTCTTGCTATAGCTGACACTTATGATGCCATGACTTCTAACAGGTCTTATAGAAAAGGGCTTCCTCATGACGTTGCCGTTGAAGAAATAAAAAATTGTGCCGGAAGTCAATTTGATCCTGAGGTTACAGAAGCTTTTCTCAGGGTAGAAAAACTTTTTAGAGAAGCTGCTGTGAATCCTAACGCTTATTACAACGAATACAGCGTTCTTAACAGGAAATATAAAGAAAGCGCTTAGTGAATTTTAGTTTTGAAAAAGCGAGTCGCCATAGACGACTCGCTTTTTGTTTTAAAATAATGAAAAATTTATACTAAAAACCTGAAATAAATATAAATGGAGCTTAATATTAGCGAAACTATTGTTATGAGCGTACCGTATTTCATAAATCTTAAAAACGAAATAGGATGTCCTGCTGCATAAGAAGCTTCTGAGACTATAACATTTGCTGCCGCGCCTATGATGGTCGCGTTTCCTCCAAGACAGGCTCCCAGCGATAATGACCACCAGAGAGGATGGATGTTCATAACAGAATGAAGTTCTTTTATAAGCGGTGTCATTGTTACAGTGTAAGGAATATTATCTATTATAGCGGATAAAAATCCTGATCCCCACAGGATAAACATTGCTGTGAGTTTTAAATCGCCATGTGTTAATTCTAATAATTTATCAGCCAAAAAATGAATCCCGCCTGTCGCTTCCAGTCCTCCTATTATGATAAAAAGCCCTATAAAGAAAAATATTGTAAGCCATTCAACTTCAAGAAGAATATGTTTCGGGTGTTCAAAAGCTATAAGTATGCTTGCACCTAAAAGAGCTATTGTATAAGCTTCCAGATGCAGTATTCCGTGAAGAACAAACCCGATAATTACAAGTGATAAAACAATTAATGATCTTATCATTAGTTGTTTGTCTGTTATTGACTTTGAGTTATCTAAATTTGCTATATGATCTGCCAACTCGGGCTTGGGGATCAGATCTTTTCTGAACAGATAAGCTAAAATGGCTGTGCTTACTATAAAAATCACAATAATTATTGGTGTTAGTTCCATAATAAAATCATTAAAGGTTAAGCCCGCAGCACTTCCTATAATTATGTTGGGTGGGTCGCCTATTAAAGTAGCTGCACCTCCAATATTTGAAGCAAGAATTTCTGTTATTAAAAAAGGTATAGGGTCAGCTTTAAGTTCTCTGGCTATTACAAATGTTATTGGAATTAAAAGGAATACAGTAGTTACGTTATCAAGAAAAGCAGAAAGAATTGCTGTTAATGCAGAAAGATAAACTAAAACATGCAAAGGGTTTCCTTTTGTGTGTTTTAAAAGTTTAATGGCAAGCCATTCAAATACACCGCTTCTTCCTGTTATATGAACAATTATCATCATGCTTATAAGAAGCGTGATTACACCAAAATCAACATAAGAAAAAGCGCTTTTTGCGGGCAAAATCCCTAGAACTAATGTTAAGGAAGCCCCGATCATAACTGTTGTTACTTTTGGGATTTTATCTATTACTATGAAAATATATGTAAAAAATAGAATAAGTGACGCAATAATAACTTTATTTATGCCGAAAATTAATGAACCATGTTCCATTTAAGCAGACCTCCACTGTTTTATTATTACTTTTATCATTTAATGTAACCATATAATGCCGAAGAAAGTCAATTTTTGATAGATTGTGATTATTGTCATGAATTTATGTTTATTGTATAGTTTCCCTAGTCCTATAAGATAAATATAGTAAAATATTATTGTCATATATATTTAAGTAAATAAGTAAATTAAAAAGAGGAAATTTTTATTGATGAAGATTGTAGTATGTGTAAAGCAAGTACCTGATACTGCGGACATTAGATGGACAGAAAATAACACTATGGTTAGAGAAGGTGTTGAAAGTATTATGAACCCTTTCGATGAATATGCTGTTGAAACTGCTGTCAGAATTAAAGAAGCAAATCCTGATACGGTAATAACAGCCTTAACAATGGGTCCTCCACAAGCAAAAGATGTTTTGAAAAGAGCAGTTGCAATGGGCGCTGATGAAGCAATTCTTGTTTCAGACAAAAAATTTGCAGGTGCTGATACCTGGGCTACCAGTCATACACTTGCAACAGCTATAAAAGAAAAAGTCGGCGATTTTGATTTAATTATCTGTGGACAGTATGCTATTGATGGTGATACAGCACAAACAGGTCCGGGAATTGCGGAACAGTTAGGTCTTCCTCAGGTTACTTATGCTAAAGAAGTTGAATTTACAGGCGGAAGTACCGTTGTTATTAAACGTGAAGTTGAAGACGGCATTCAAAAAGTCGAAATGCAGCTTCCCGGTTTAACATGTATGTTGAAATGTGATTATGAACCAAGAATGCCTTCGATTAAAGGCACAATGAAAGCTAACAGAACTCCTATTGCTGAATACGGAATGGAAGATTTAGGGCTTGATCCTGAAACTGTTGGAATAAAAGGTTCACCTACTTTTGTATCAAGAGCTTTTAGACCTGAACAAAGAAACGCAGGCGAAATTATAAATGCAGCTGATGCAAAAGAAGCAGCAAGAGCGCTTCTTGAAAAACTCAAAGGCGATAAAGTCCTTGTATAATTTTTAATAAAGGGCGAGCGAGTCGCCGTAGGCGACGGAAAGCGAGCCCAAAACAAACCTTTCCCCCTTTGAAGGGGGTAGATAAAAAGAAATAATAAATACAATTATGGAGAATAACTTAATGAGTGAATACAAAGGTATTTGGATAATAGCAGAAAGAAAATCCGATAATGCAATCGCAGGCGTTACTTTAGAACTTATTAATGCAGCTAAAGAACTTTCAAGTCAATTAAGCGGTGAAGAAGTCGGAACTATTTTGTTCGCAGGAAATGAAAATGTTGATGATCAAATAAGAACAATTTCTGAAGCAGGAAGTGATAAAGTTTATCTTGTTCAGAATGAAAATCTTGCTCAATATTCAACAGAACTTTATACAGATGCTCTATGTCAGGCTATCGAGCAGAAAAAACCTTCTATGATTCTTGTAGGCGCTACAACAACAGGTAGAGATTTTGCTCCCAGAGTAGCTTCCAGATTAAATACAGGTTTAACAGCAGACTGTACAGCTTTAAGTATTAATGAACAAGGCTTGCTTGCTGCTACAAGACCGACTTTTGGCGGAAACCTTATGGCTACAATTTTATGTAAAGTTGCAAGACCTCAAATGGCTACAGTAAGACCAAAAGTATTAGCAAAACCTGAAATGAACCATGGCACAGGTGCAGTTGTTGAACAAATTAACGTAAATCTTGATGCTTCAAGAGTTAAAGTAAAATTACTTGAATGGCTTGGTGCTGCTCAAGCTAGCAATCAAAAAATCGAAGAAGCTGATATTATAGTAGCGGGCGGACGCGGAATGAAAACCGCTGAAGGCTTTAAAGTTCTTGATGATCTCGCTCAAGCTCTTGGCGGTGCTGTTGGTGCAAGTCGTGCTTGCGTTGATGCAGGTTGGAGAGCTCACTGTGATCAGGTTGGTCAAACAGGAAAAACAGTTTGTCCTAAAGTTTACGTTGCTTGCGGAATTTCAGGTGCTATTCAGCATTTGGCAGGTATGACAGGCAGCGATATCATCATAGCAATCAATAAAGATCCTGAAGCTCCTATTTTTGGAGTTGCTACCTACGGAATCGTTGGTGATCTTTTTGAAATCGTTCCTGCGCTTACAGAAGCTATTAAAGCTGAACAATTATCTGCTGTTTGTGGATAATTAGGATTTATTCATAATTCAAGAGAGCTGGTTTTAATAACCAGCTCTCTTTTTAACATAGTTTAAACGTTCGTTTTTATTTAATTTTTTTAAAAAGGTATCTTTGTTTATAAAAGGGTTTGCAACACTTAACCCGCGTTCATTTTCTTTCTTTTGACGTCAAAAGAAAGAAAAACTTAAATCCCAGAGGGTCAACACAGTCAAGGGGGACTCCCCCTTGAAATCCCCCTTGCCGTCGTGTGCCCGTTAGTGCAAGCTCCATAGTATTTCGACTTGAGTTCCGAAGGCAAGCCCGTCTTGTTTGAGGGGCTTTGACCCGAGTTACAGGCATCAAACAAATGTAAGTTTAAATCGTAAGCAAGTCTGAAATACAGGAGTTGGCGCGTGGGCTAAAGTTTTCTTTTGCTTCATTTTCTTTTGCATCAAAAGAAAATGAAGGCAGGTTTGGATATGCAATATCCATTACAATCAAAACTAGTACCTCTGAAAATTAAATAAAAACGAACCTTTTTATTTAATTCCTAACAACTTTAAAATTCAGGCAATTTTTTATATTCACCTGTTTTTACTTAGCAGATAGAAAATTTTAACAGGTAAATCATGATTTCCTCTAATTATCAAAATAATAAAATAGGTTTCTCTGCAAATATTGAATTTTGTACCTTACAAGCTTTTGAAAACAAATTAGCCAAGGGAATTAGGGTATCAACATGGCAACCACAAAAAGGAAAAGAAATAGGAACTGACGGAATATTGATGTGTAATGCAGGAGGTATAACGGGTGGTGAGACTAATAATAATTTAGTTTTTCACATATTTCCGCCTCATTTTTTTGATGATTTATCAAGAAATTTTAAACAGCTTGAAATTAAATTTAAAGAAACTATATCTTCTTTAAGACAAGAACAAAAAGGACCTCAGGCTTTAATTTTTGGTGGAGATGTTAAGTATGATGACAGTAAAGAGGTTATGGTAGTTTTAAAACATTTTTTTGAAAAATTTAAAATAGACCATACCGTATTCTGGGGTACAGGAAATAAAAATAATAGGTTTAACTCTTCGGAAAAAAACATTTTTTATGACGGAAATAAAGATACATGGCATGTGAATTTGGTGAAATCAGGTGAAAGTGTGCTTGATGCAGCAAATGCACATAATTCTTTTGATTATATTAAGCTCTCTTCAAAAGATAAAATAAAATTTTCTGATACTGACTGGATAAACGGAAAAGATGGAAGGTTAGACAAAGGACATCTCTATTTAACAATAGAAGATGTTTTCAGAAAATATGGTGTTGATCCTAAAGTTCTTGAAACCTTATAAAGTTAATCTTTGCAGTATTTAGTACCCTTCATTTCATCGGGCAGGAAGGTTTGTTTTGCCTCGGGGTTTTCGTGGGAATATATATAGTCATTCCCGAAGCCGTATTTCGAGGCGTCTTTGTAATGAGAATCTTTCAAATGCAGCGGTTGAGAAAAATCTTTGCCGTTCTGGATATCATTAAGCGCCGAATCTATTGCCATTATGGTTTCGTTGGACTTTTTAGCCCGCGCTATATAAATTACTGCCTGTGCGAGAGAAATTCTGCCTTCGGGCAAACCTAATGTTTCAACGGCTTTGTGGGCGTTAAGCGCAATATTTAAAGCCTGCGGATCGGCGTTTCCTACATCTTCGCTTGCGGTAACAATTAGTCTTCTTGCGATAAATCTCGGGTCTTCTCCTGCTGAAATCATTTTTGCCAGCCAGTAAATTGCCGCATCAGGATCAGAACCTCTTAAGCTTTTTTGAAAAGCAGAAGCAAGGTCGTAATGTTCCTGAACTCCGTGTTTTACGGCTTTTGTCTGGGCAAGCTGTTCTATTAATTCAAGTGTAAGGTTTCTTGTTCCGTCTTCTTTAGGGCTTGCAAAATAAGAAGCTTCGACTAGATTTAAAGCCCATCTTGCATCTCCTGAAGCCTGTCGCAGGATAAATTCTCCTATTTGCGGGTCTATATTTATTTTTCCATAATTGCTTATTAAATATTTGTAGCCTTTTCTAATGATTTCGAGCATATTTTCGTCAGAAAGAGGCTTGAAATTTATTACCTGCATCCTCGACAGAAGAGCGGGAATTACCTGAAAAGAAGGGTTTTCGGTGGTTGCTCCGACTACAAAAATTATACCTTTCTCAACGGAAGGAAGAATCGCATCTTGCTGAGTTTTGCTGTATCTGTGAATTTCATCTATGAAAACCAGAGTTTTTCTTGTAGTTGTTTTGAGTTCTATTTCTGCATCGGTTACAACCTGCCTTAATTCTTTAATTCCCGAATTTACCGCGCTTAATTCCTCAAAGCGGCAATCAAGTTCTTTTGATAAAAGCCGCGCAAAGGTCGTTTTTCCGCAACCGGGAGGTCCCCATAAAATCATTGAAAACAGTCTGCCGGATTTTAAGAGATTGTAAACAGGAGAATCTTTTTCTACAACCTGATTTTGTCCTAAAAATTCATCGAGAGTTTTGGGACGAAGTGTTTCCGCCAGAGGTATTTGTCTGTTTGCAAAGAACAAGCTCATATTTTCAGTGCTTCAGCAAGTGAAATTTCTGTAACATTATTACAATCTGTATAGAAATGTCTGCCGACTTCTGCGAACATAGGTGCATTTGAGCTTACATAATATTCTCTTTTTCCTTCCGAAGAGTCATTAAGTATGTCAAGAAGGATTAAATCTTCTGCAACTTTATGAGCGAGATGCTCGGCAGGGTCTATAAGCATTTCGTTGTCGTTGGTTAAAGTGTTTATAATTTCTCTTAAATAAGGATAATGGGTGCATCCGAGAATTATTTTATCAACTTTTTTTTCAAGAAGAGGCATTACGTATTTAATAACAAGTTTTTTTGCTTCGTAAGTTTCGATTTTGTTGCTTTCTACAATTTCAACCAGACCCGGGCATGACGTTTCAATAACTTCAATTTCAGGGTTTAATTTATTTATGGTCTTGCTGTAGGCTTGTGATGTTGCGGTTGCTGTTGTGGCAATCACTCCTATTTTTGAAGCATTTGAATAAGCGATATATTCGGCTGTCGGTTGAATTAAGCCAAAAATCGGAAAATTGTAATCATTTTTTATCTCATCCAGAACTACCGCGGAACTTGTGTTGCATGCCATAATTACGGCTTTAGCATCTTTTGATTCGTACCAGTCAAGAATTTCTCTGGCTATATCAAAAAGTTGTTCTCCGGTTTTTTCACCGTAGGGAACTCTTGCGGTATCCCCAAAATATAAGTAATTTTCGTTGGGTAATTCTTCTGCAAGTTTTTTTAAAACAGTAAGTCCTCCGACTCCGGAATCAAAAACACCTATTGGTTTATTGCTCATGAGAAAGTTTTACTCCCTGACTTAAATTTGTCAATTTTATTATATTACAAAATTAATTAATAAAATCAGTCTTTATGATAGTAAAAACATTATGAAAAATTATCTGGATTTTTTTGATTTTAAATAATTTATAATGCCGTCAGCAATTGCCCGGGCTGTTGCATCCTTTCTTTCTTCCGTAAGTATTGAATATCTTTCGGAATCATTTGAAAGGTAGCCTACTTCTGCCAGTATTGCAGGAACTGCCGTATTTCTGATGACATAAAACCTTGCGGTTCTTATTCCCCTGTCAGGTGAATTAATATTATTGACCATTTTAGCATGTACGCTTTGCGCTAAGGCTTTGCTTTGCGGAGTGTAATAATAAGTTTCCAGACCTCTTACTCCTAAATTTTCAGAAGAATTAATATGTATACTCACGAAAACATCAGGATCTTCGGTATTTGTAATTGCCGCTCTTTGTTTCAAAGAAACAGTTTCGTCTTCTTCCCTTGTCATTATTACATTAATGCCAGCCTGTTTGAGATAAGTTTTAACTCTTTGGGTTATATCAATAGTGATATTTTTTTCATAATTACCGGCGCGTATTGCACCCGGTTCCTGTCCTCCATGTCCTGCATCAAGAACAACTCCCAGTTTGTAATTTGATCTCCATGAGGAAACAGGCAATACATCTTTAAGTGTAATTTCAAGCACTCTTGCGTCAAGGCTTAGCTTGGATTGGACTTTTGTTGTTCTGTTTAAAGGAAACAGCCATCTTGAACCGTTAGGATATCTTTCAATGCCCTCAAAGTTTATTCCATGAAACTGTCCTGTTCTCGGAAGGTTATAAATAACTTCCTTTTTGGGCTGTTTAAGATTATAAAAGTCAAGACATAAGCCATCAGCGAAATTATTGTGTTTTAAATTATGAATAAGCGGTTTTGCAGAAATAATTACAATTTTCGTTGTTTTTTTATCCTGATTAATTATTTTTATATCACGAATTTCGCCGATCGAGTCGCTGTCAGGAAATTCAAGAAAACTGACTTCGTTTTCCGGCGCAATCAAAAGGGATTGCATATCAGGAGAAATTATTGTTTTGTATGTTTCAGGTTTCGGGGTTTCTATAACAATTCGTACGGTATTATTGTCAAACTGCCCTATTCTTAAGAAGTCACCGTTTCTAAGGCTTATAGGCTGAAGAAGTTCAGATGATTTTACAGTACTGTCATGGATATCAAAAGCAAGTCTTTTTGGGTTTTCGAGAATCATAGGTTCTGTTATGGATAAAATGCCTGTTCCTGAAATAATTACGCGATTGCCAAAATGCTTAACCTTTTTTAAAACGAGGTTATGGTCTATTTTGTCCTGTAAACTTTTGATGAGTGCCTCTTTTTCCTGCTCGGAAGGATCTTTTGCTGTATTAATTTTGTTTATGTCTAAATTTACAAGTATTTCTTTTTGAGCAGTAATATTTTCTTCGGAATATTCAGAAATTTCCCTATCTTTATATAAAGGAGTTTCAGCGATATTTGTTGGTTTTAGTTCATTTAAATCAAGCAAAATAGTATTTTGATTTTTTCTTATTTTGATTTTTTTTAAAACATCATTAGTGTTTGCCGTTAAAACAAGTCTTACTATATCAGGATCAGAAGAAAATTGAGCTATTCTTAAATCTTTAATATCTTCATTATTAATATTTATACTTTTCTTTGAGCCTAAAAGCATAGCATTGTTTATATCTACAACAAGCCTGTCAGGGTTTGAAAGCTTAATTGTTTTAAATTCAACATCTTGATTTCCTGTTCCGGTAACGAGTATTAGTTTTCCGGCTGAATCAGGAATTATTTGCTTAATTACGAAATGGCTTTTTGCGCTTACACTTGTACAAAAACATAGGTTTATGAGCAAAAAAACAGAAAATATGCCTAATAAAAATTTTGCAGTTATTTTCTTCATACAACCCCTTTTGTTTTAACTTTAAACTCTATTATCTAACATTTTTTTGTTTCCGTCATGTACTTTTGATAGTAGATAAATAGTTAATTTCCTATTATCATTGCGAGGCAATAAATACGGCAATTCAAATTTTTTGTATTTGTATAAATGTGTCAAAATTTTATTAAATATTTACATATTTTTTGCTAATTCAGAACGACTTGTTTATAATGTTTTTGAAAATAAAGGAATATATTATGTCAGAAAATAATAAAAAAATCAGCAGGTGGTACGATACTGACCAGCAGATTAAACAGACCTTTCAGCTTGTTGAAACTATGACAAAGAAGGAAAGAGAAGAATTTTCTGCCAATTTAACCAGGGTAGTAAATAATTACAGAAAACAGCAAAATCTTGAAAATTTTAATGTAAGTCTTGGTAGGGATAAAATTCTTGCTTATTATAAGGCTTATAATAAAAGAAGATGGTATGACCAGATTCCAAATCTTATGAGAGCAGTTAATCTATTGAGTATACTCTCTCTTGAAGAAAGAGAACAAATATTGAATAAATTTTTATTACCTTTCAAAGGTAAAGAAATAAATAACGTTAACATTGGTAATCAATTATTTAGATAGGAGCTTATTAAATGACATCAAAAAAATTCTTATTCACATCAGAATCAGTAACAGAAGGGCATCCTGATAAAGTTTGCGATCAGATTTCTGACGCTATTCTTGATGCGTTTCTTACAAAAGATCCAAAAGCAAGAGTTGCTGCGGAAACTTCCGTTACAACCGGCATGGTGCTTGTAGCAGGTGAAATTACCTCCAGTTGTTATGTTGACATTCCTAAAGTTGTCAGACAAACAATAGAACATATCGGTTATGTTGGAAAATCCGGTGGCGGATTTGATGCAAATACCTGTGCTGTTTTGACAAGCATAGATGAACAGTCATCTGATATAGCAGGTGGTGTTAATACAGCGCTTGAAACTCGTGGAGAATGTGCTTGTGACTTAGGGGAAACAGAAGAACTCGGTGCAGGCGACCAAGGTATAATGTTCGGTTTTGCATGTGACGAAACCCCTGAATTAATGCCTCTTCCCATCAGTCTTGCACATAGACTTGCATTAAAACTTTCTCACGTAAGAAAAGACGGTACTCTTTCATATTTAAGACCTGACGGAAAAACTCAGGTAACAGTTGAATATATTGACGGAATGCCTTCAAGAATTGATACTATTATTATTTCAACACAGCATGACCCTGTAATCGGAACAGAAACAGATAATAATAAAGTTCAAAAAATAATTGCAGAAGATCTTAAAAAGTATGTAATTCTTCCTGTGTTCAAAAATGATGCTATTAAACCTGATGAAACCACCAAATATCTTATTAATCCTTCAGGAAAATTTGTAATTGGCGGACCTCAGGGGGATGCCGGTTTAACAGGACGTAAAATTATTGTGGATACTTATGGCGGATATTCTCGTCATGGCGGCGGAGCTTTCAGTGGAAAAGATCCTACGAAAGTAGACAGAAGTGCTGCTTATGCTTGCAGATATGTTGCTAAAAATCTTGTGGCAGCCGGTTTAGCCAAAAAATGCGAAGTTCAACTCGGTTATGCTATAGGTGTTGCTTATCCTGTATCAGTTTTTGTTGATACATTCGGCACAGGTGTAGTTAGCGACGATGAAATTTCAAGAATCATCAGTGAAAACTTTGATTTAAGACCTGCTTCAATCATTAAACAGTTTGATTTAAGAAATCTTCCTGCTAAAAATGGTGGCGATTTCTACAGATTAACAGCTTCTTACGGTCATTTCGGAAGAACTGACATAGAACTTCCTTGGGAAAATCTTGATAAAGTTGCAAATTTAAAAAAAGCAGCTAATTTAAGTTGCGGCTGCGGCTGTTAATTTTAAAATAAACAATTAAAAGATAGCAGGTCTTTAAGACCTGCTATCTTTTTTGATACGAATTTATAATTTACCACCAAGTTGATGGAGGGTGTTTGACTTGAGGTTTTGCGACCAGCGCATCCCATTGTGATGGTTTTTTTGTTTCATTATTAATTTCAGGTGATTTTGTTTGTTTAATTTGATTTGAATTTTTGTGTTTTGCCCTGCTAAGACCCAAAAATTCATTCTGAAGACCACTTTGTTTAACAAGTTCGCCATTGTTAACTTTTAAAACATGATTATCAAAAGTACCCGGTTTTACTAAAGGTTTATGATTATGCGTATGATTGTGTTTTGCTTTTTTAGCTGTATTAGTCAGTTTAAATTTAGTGTTTTTAGGCAGTAAAACTTCATTATCAAACTCACCGGGTTTAGCCAGAGATGCTTTTTTATGAGGCACGTCATATTGTGCTTCAGATGATTTATATGGGTTTAATTTTTTATTTCGGGGCTGTCCTAAAAGTTCAGTATCAAATGCTGTTGTTTTTGTTTTTTTAGTTGATTTCTCTTTGTTTAATGGTTCGTATTTAGCTTTTTCAAGCCCAACATCACTAAGACTTAATACAGAATCCTGAATGTCTCCTTGTTTTGGTGTTGTTTTAAATTCATGATATTTCGGTTTTTTGCTTTTTTTAATTGCTGGCAGTGTAGGTTTTTCCAAAGCCTCAGGTTCTTTATTTGCTTGAAATATTGGATTTTCAGTAACTTCCGGTTTTTTTATTTCAAAATCAGCCATATTAATTGATTTAATGCTTTTATCGAATTTTTCAAGCACATCTGCACCAACACTGTATTTTGGCGTGTGAATTCGCGTACAGTTAATGTTTCCTACTGATAAATCTGACATGTTTTTCTCCTCTTTCATTTCCCATATTATAAAAAATTACAATAGCAATATTTCCCTTGTAATAATATAAAAACAAATGTTCGTAGGTAATTGCCATTTTTTGTATAAAATATTGGACAAATTTATTATTGTTTACAATAGTCCAATAAAAAAGACTGTTTCTTTAAAGGAACAGTCTTTTTTAATAAAACTTATTTTTATTGCATTGCTTCAGGAGGTATACCGGCTTGTTGAAGTGCTTGTTGAGCTTCCTGTTGAATCGCTTTTATTCCACTATAATCGCCGGTCTTTTGAGCTTGTTGACCAGCGTCAGCTATTTTAGTTTGATAATATTCAACCATTCGCTGTTGTTGTTTTGTAAGTTGTGGAGCACTTGCTTGAGGCGGTGCATCATTTTGGACAACTTGAGATGTTGCCTGTTGCCCTATAGGAGCACTTCCTGTTAACATTTGTCCAATTTGATTAGAATTGGCTGCACCCGCAGGTACATGACCATTTATTGCCTGATTTCTTTGAGCCATAACTTGGTTTGCACGATTTTGCATAAGTCTTGCCTGTGCGGGTGTCCAGTTAGGATTGCCTCCTTGGATTGCTCCTTCTGCCATAATTCTTTTTCTCCCTTTTCGTTTCCTCTACTAAAAAATATTACAATAATATTTCCCCGTATTAATATAAAAACAAATACTTGAGAGAAAGTGCTATTTTTTTAAAATTTTAAAATTTATATTCTAAAAAGGTTTTCAGCATTTCGAGAAGTTATGTTTGCAACTTCTTCAACACTTAAATTTTTAATTTCTGCTATGGCTTCAGCGACAAGAATAATCTTTGAAGGGTCGTTTTCTTTGCCTCTGAAAGGATGTGGCGCCAAAAACGGTGAATCTGTTTCTAAAACCAATTTTTCCAGCGGAACTTTTTGGGCAACTTCTTTAGGTTTTACAGCGTTTTTAAAAGTTATAGGCCCTCCAAGTGCTATATAATATCCAATTTTGACGCAGTCCATAGCAAATTCAGCACTTCCTGAAAAACAGTGCATAACTCCTATAACTTCAGGGAATTCTTTTAAAATTGACAAAACATCAGCATGGGCTTCCCTGTCATGCACAATTACAGGAATATTTAATTCTTCGGCAAGCTCAAGATGCCTTCTGAATATATGCTGCTGAGTTTCTTTAAAAGTTTTATCCCAGTAATAATCAAGTCCTGTTTCCCCAATCGCGACAATTTTATCGTGTTGGGCGTATTCTTTAAGTATGGGGTAGTATTCTTCCTGCCAGCCTTTAGCTTCGGAGGGATGAACCGCAACCGCACCGAACAAATTGTCATATTTTTCGATTAAATTTATGATTTTGGGTGTATCTTCAAGAGTTACACCGGGGATAATTATTTTTTCAACGCCGACAGCTATAGCGTTTTCCAGGACTTGGTCTATATTTTCCTGTAACTTCTCAAAATCGAGATGTGCATGTGTATCTATAAGCTTGTAATTCATAAAAAAATAAAATTATTCCTGTATTTTTCTTGTTATTATCACTTTTGCCTTTTTGTCGTAGCATTTGTCCTGATACCAGCGGCAATAAAATTTCCCGTCAGCTTTGAAAGCATATTGGTCATCTTCAGCAATATAATAAGTTACGCCTTTTAATTTGCCTGAAGCATCATATTGAGAAGCTTTATAAGGGTATTCATTATAAGGCTTTTCCAGTATGTCAAAATACCTTAAAGTACCCATTGCATCATAATAATAAATATTTTTTTTCTTATTTTCATATTTGATGGCATAACAATATAAAATCTTTTTAAAAATATAAAATCCCGTAAGTTTTCTGTCCTGCAAGGAAAGTATATTATTTTTTATAAAATATTCGTTTAAATTTCTGTCTTTATCTTTTTTGTTTTCAGCAAATTCTTTTGTATCAATTGTTTTCTGAACATTTTCAAAAAGAAGATTATAGTAATAATTAATAGTTTTATCTCTTTCTTCTTGATTTTTGAAAGTCCAATCGAAGGATACTTCTCCTGTGAGGACTTTAGAAGTAGCAGGAAGTTGTATTGCATTAAACAGAAAAAAACAAAATAAGCTGATAATAATTATTTTTGTATATTTCATGATTTATTTCTTTTTTTTGTCTTCGCCGGCAAGCTCGGAATCAATGCGTAAAAATACAGGTCTTACTCTGTCGGAATTTATTTGAGTTTCGGCTTTTAAACCACCCCAATTTAAATCATCAAGCTTAACATTAGAAACATTTCCTTCCTGTGAAAGCTGTTCCCACATATCCTGCGCTATATTTGGAATAAACGGATAAATAAGAACACTTACATGTCGTAAAGTTTCAAGAACAGTGTACAAAACCCGACCGCATTCGTCTTCTTTTCCTTCTTTAGCTAAAGACCAGGGTTTTAATTCGTTCAAATATTTATTAGCTCTATCAACCAAGATTATTATATGGTCAGCAGCATCTGAGATCTTGTAATTTGGAAAACAATCTTTTACAACTAACTCTTTACAGGCATAAGTATGCGCTGCAAGTTCATTATCGTGAATCGATGTAATATGTTCAGACTTTATTTTTCCATCAAAATATTTAAGCAGCATGCTTAAGGTTCTATTCAGTAAATTTCCTAAATTATTTGCTAAATCAGCATTTACTATGCTTTTGAAATCCTCGTCACTATAATTTCCGTCTCTTCCAAATGGTGTTGTTGTCATCATAAAATAACGAAAAGCATCTGATTTTTCGAGATTATACGCATCAAGAACGGCTTTTGGGGCGATAACATTTCCTATCGTTTTACTCATTTTGGTTTGATCTACAGTAATCCAACCATGAGCAAAAATTGTTTCGGGAAGTTCTATTTCCATAGCTAATAAAATCCCTATCCAATAGATTGCGTGGAATTTAAGTATGTCTTTTCCTATCATATGAACATTTGCAGACCAGAATTTATTGAATAATTCTTCATTTGTCAGGTATCCGATACCGGTAAGATAGTTAGAAAGTGCGTCAATCCATACATAAATAACCTGAGTATTATCATCAGGAACAGGAATTCCCCATGTAACGGATTCTTTCGAGCGGGAAACACTTATATCCTCAACGTCTTTAAGCTGGTTAAGAAGTTCGTTAACTCTATAATCAGGATAAACATGGTTTTTTATATATTCTTCAATTTTTTCTTTGTATTTGGAAAGCTTGAAAAAATAATTTTCTTCTTGGACTTCTTGAGGTTTGGTTTTGTGGTCAGGACATAACCCTTCTTCTGTCAAATCTCTTTCGTTTAAAAAGCTCTCACATCCCGCACAGTAAAGCCCTGTATAAGAAGCTTTATAAATATCGCCTTTTTCCATAAGGGTTTTAAAAATATGCTGAACCACCTTTTTATGGTCATCTTCGGTTGTTCTTATAAACCTGTCATATTTTACTTCAAGCAATTCCCACGCATCTTTAAATTTTTGGGCAGTTTCATCGCAAAATTCCTGAGGGGTAACGCCTTTTTCCTTAGCAGTTTTTTCTATCTTAATCCCGTGTTCATCTGTTCCTGTGAGAAAGAATACAGGGATTCCTCTTTGCTTGAAATGCCTCGCCAGAACATCTGTCGCTATTTTTTCATAAGCGTGTCCTATATGAGGAGCCGCATTTACATAATCAATAGCTGTTGTTATATAAAATTTTTCCATTTTATTCAATTGTTCTACTCCTTTTATTTTGTCATTCTGAGGACTTTAGTCCGAAGAATCTGTCCAACAAACAATTAAAAGCTTTAATTCCAACATATACAGATGCTTCGCTTTGCTCAGCATGACAAATAGTCAGATTAATGTAGTTAGAATGTTTTAAAAATATATTTCAGTTAAAATGAAATATATATAGATTAATTTATCATAAAAATAGATATTTTTTATTGAGAAAGAGAATGGATAATGCAGGAAACAATTTCACGCAAAGATAATAGGGGGCTTGAAGAATTAAGACCCGTTAAATTCACAAGAAATTTCACAAAACATGCGGATGGCTCTGTGCTTGTGGAGTTTGGAGATACAAAAGTTATCGTAACGGCAACTATCGAGAATAAAGTGCCAAGATTTCTTCATGACAGCGGAAAAGGATGGCTGACTTCGGAATATTCTTTGCTACCTGGTTCTACCCATACAAGAGTAAATCGTGACAGAGGAACTCATATTTCCGGAAGGACTCAGGAAATCCAAAGATTGATCGGCAGAAGTTTAAGAGCCTGTGTAGATTTAACGAAAATTGGCGAAAGAACTATTACGATTGATGCTGATGTAATTCAAGCTGATGGAGGAACCAGAACGGCAAGTATTTCAGGTGGTTTCATAGCGCTTTATGATGCGTTGTCAAAATTAAAAGATTCAGGGGCAATTAAAGAGATTCCAATTATTGAACCTGTTGCTGCTGTTAGCGTAGGAATAATCAAAGGGAAAATCATGCTAGATGTTGATTATTCAGAGGATTCCGGCGCTGATGCGGATGCAAATATTGTAATGACCGAATCAGGAAAGATTCTTGAATTTCAGACAACCAGCGAAGAAGCTCCTTTTTCAAGAGAAGATATGATTAATATTCTTGATCTGGGTGAAAAAGGCATAAAAGAGATTATTAAGATTCAAAAACAAGCTTTAGGTATTATATAAAAGGAACAACGATGAACTACAAAACCCCTAAAGGCACAAAAGATATACTCCCTAGTGACGCCTATATATGGCAGTATGTTGAAGATAAAGCTAAAATAGTCTTCAATAAGGCTAATTATAAAGAAATACGAACTCCCATTTTTGAAACAACGGAACTTTTTACCCGTGGAGTTGGTGATTCGACCGATATTGTTAATAAAGAGATGTATACTTTTGTCCAGAAAGAAAGAAGTCTTACTTTAAGACCGGAAAATACTGCAGGAGTGGTAAGGGCATTCATTGAAAACGGAATGCACAGATACCCGAGTCCTGTAAAACTTTGGTACAAAGGTCCGATGTTTCGTTATGAAAGACCACAGGCAGGCAGACAAAGACAATTTCATCAGTTGGGCGTTGAACTTTTTGGTATAGAAAACGCAAGCGCTGATGCGGAAGTTATTCAGATTGCAATGAAGCTTCTTGATGAGTTAGGGTTAAAGAATTTATCACTTGAAATAAATAATATAGGCTGCCCAAAATGTAGAAATGCTTATAAAGAAAGCATAAAAGAAGCTGTAAGTTCAAGACTCTTAGAATTCTGCACGGATTGTCACTTGAGGTTTGAGAAAAATCCGCTCAGGATGCTTGATTGTAAAAATGATAAATGTAGAGAACTTTTTGCAAGCACTGAAATTGAAGCTGTGATTAACAAAGACTTTGTTTGTGAAGACTGCGTGAAGCATTTTTCGGAATTGCAGGAGTATTTAAAAGTTTTAAATATTGATTATAAAATCAATAAAAGACTTGTAAGAGGTTTAGATTATTATAATAGAACAGTTTTTGAAATAACCAGCACTAATTTAGGCGCACAAAATGCAATTTGCGGTGGAGGAAGGTACGACCCGCTGGTAGAAATGCTTGGTGGTCCTCATACTCCAGCTGTTGGTTGGGCTTTTGGAATGGAAAGAGTTATCAGTCTCTTGCCTGCTCTGGAAGAAAAACCGCTGGATTTATTTCTAGTTACTAATAATACAAAAAAAGCTTTTGAACTTGCTGAGAAATTCAGAAAACAAGGAATTTCCTGTGATTTTGACCTTGCGAACAGAAAATTCCAGAAACAAATTGAAAAAGCCTCCAAGTGTGGTGCAAAGTTTGCTGTGATTCTCGGGGAAGATGAAATCTCTTCAGGGGTTATGACTCTTAAAAATATGCAAACAGGCGATCAGCAAAAATTGCCTTCTTTTGAAGATGTGATAAAAGCAGTTTCTAGTCCTGTTTAGGTATTTCGTATTTTTCTTCAATTTTATTCATAAACCTGTTCATAGCATCTTTTCTGAAAGCGTAATAAGACATGCCTAAATCAGGAGCTTTGGGCATTTCAAGGTGATTATAAAAAGGATTGTTTGTAGAATAAAGAGTTAAGTCAGAAAAGCCTAAATCCTTGGCGTATTTGCATATTCCATACATTAATACTTCTCCTGCGCCTTTAAATTGATTTTCTTTTTTGCCATGTTCGCAGGCAGGGGCGGATTGTAAATGTCTTAGGTGAATATCATTATACCCTCTGGCTCTGTGATCAGCTTTCGAGCTTGTTTGTGCCAGACATAAAATCTTGTCTGCTAGTTCTTTTTTATCATCGTCAAGTTCTACTGCCAGATATAGGTCAATATTCTTGGGATGTTTAAAATTATAGGTGATTTCATCACCATAAGCAGTTTTAATCCAGCTTTTGTTAATAGTTTTCATTGCCTCAACATCTTCAGTATCATCAGGGTTTAATTTAGTTATTTTTGCAGGAATAAATTTTGCTTCGCCGTTTTCGTCAAGTTGTTTTATGTTGGTGTTATAAAGAAACTGGCTTGAAAAGCCCAATTTGTTTTTGTTTTTTGATGAAAAACTTACGGTATCGCCGGATAATTGCGAATTAGGAGCTTTTTCAGCATTAGGAGTTATTCTGCTTTGCGGAGCGGAATAATTTTGATAATTTCTGAAATTGATGTTGTTTGTGAGCATTTTAAGACTTTCTTGTAAATTATACTGTTTATACAAAACACCTCAATTTTGAAAATTGCTATTTAAAAACAGCTTTATAAAGAAAACTTAAAATGTTAATATGAAACAATCTAAAAAACATATAAATTGGGAGTAAATATTTATGAAAACTTTATGGCAAAAATACGCGGGTGTCCTTGTTGACTACTCTACAAACGTTAAAGAAAATGATCTGGTAATTATAAGCGCGGAGGCGCAGGCAAAACCTCTTATTTTGGCAGTTTATGAGGAAGCCCTTAAAAGGGGCGCATTCCCTGTAATTAGGGCAAGACTGGACGGACAGGCGGAAACTTTCTTTAAGTTCGCAAATGATAAACAACTTGAATTTGTTGATCCTTTTACAAAAATGGAATATGACACTGCAGATAAATTTATTGCTATTGGCGCACCTTATAACGTGAAAAATATGGCGAAAGTTCCATCAGAAAAAGCTGCTAAAGCGTCCGCCGCAAGAAGACCTTTGAGCGAAAAAATGCTCGGGCGTTCAGCTGAAGGAACTTTGAACTGGGTTATATGTAATTTCCCGACAAATGCGCTTGCGCAGGAAGCCAAAATGTCTATTTATGACTATGAAGAATTTCTTATAAAAGCTTGTTATCTCAATCTGGATGATCCTGTCGTAAAATGGAAAGAAATAGGACAAACACAGGAAAGACTTGTAAATGGACTGAATGGCACAAAAACTTTAAGAATTGTCGGCGAAAAAACTGATTTAACGCTTTCTGTTGATGGCAGAACGTGGGTTAACTGCTGTGGAAAAATCAACTTCCCTGATGGTGAAGTATTTACCTCTCCTGTGGAAGACAGCGCTGAAGGCGAAATTTTCTTTGATTTCCCTGCTCTCTATAGAGGAAACGAATCCCATAATATTCATGTCAAATTCGAAAAAGGCAAAGTTGTTCACGCGACCGCTGAAAAAGGCGAAGATTTCTTCCTGAGTATGATTAATCAGGATGAAGGAGCTAGATTTTTAGGTGAAGTGGCTTTCGGTACAAATGATATGATTCAGGATGTTACCGGAAACATACTTTTTGACGAAAAAATCGGCGGCTCGATCCATTTGGCGTTAGGTGCTTCTTATCCTGTAACAGGCGGAAAAAATACATCCGGGCTTCATTGGGATATTATCAAAAACATGAAAAACGGCTCAGAAGTTTACGCTGATGACAAATTAGTCTACAAAGACGGCAAGTTCTTGATTTAGGAGCGATTATTTGATGAGTAAAGGCTTAGAGAAAGAGTTGGATTTTTTAATAGCTGCAAAAAACAATTTGTGGGCTGCAGGCATGGGTAGTTTCGGCGGTAGCCTAAGTTTAATGATTTTTACGTTACCGTTGCTTATTAAAGGAATAATGATTGGAGCAGGATTTATTGTATCTATATTATTTTTTGATAATTATCTTAAAAAAGATGATAGAATTAACGAAATAATAAAAGTTTTAAAGAAAAGAGGAGATTAATTTCATGTTAGCTAATGATATTTTTAACATTGTTTTCGGAATTATAGCTTTTTCAATTCTTTTTTGGGTAGCAATTAGAACAAGAAAAAACATATCTACAGAAGAATCTAAAAACTAGACAGGGCTTTTTTAAAAGAATTGGTTTTTTATGCAAAGTGTAAAACCACAAATATTTAACTACTTCACAAAGGTTCAAAAATCTGACCTTTGTCATTTTATTGCGAGTTATGTCAAAAAAGACTTTGATGAAGCCACAGAGGTGCTTGCTGAAAAATTCATCGAAGATCAAAAACATTACCTCGAAATAAATTCCACAAGGTTTCCTTATCTGGCTGAGTTTATTGATGAACCCGAATTTTCAAAGGAACTGGAATTATATATAAAAGAATGCAAACAAAAATATAAATATCAGGAAAAGCAAAAGCCCATGTACGAAAAACAAAAGGCTTATATGAAAGAACAAAGAAAAAAAGTTCAAGAATCCAAAATGGCAAAGGATTTTCCCACGAGAGCCCAAATTTCTTATTATAAAAAATTGTGTCAGAAATTCACAATAGAAAATCCTCTTGATGTTAATAAAGCATCCAAACTTGATTTGAGAGATGCTATTGACGCAATTTTGCAGATTGAAGAAATTGCTGACAGGGAATTTGTTCTTGAAAAGCTCAACAAAATTGCTAAAACTGATAAATAAAGTTATAAAATGTTGCAAATGCTAAGAACTGTTAAGAAAAGTTAACCATGGAAGTGACATTTGGTTAACGCTTAAAAGCAAATCATACATGTGCTTTAGAGAAATTACTCAACAAATCAAAAAATCATCTAAATGGATAGTAAACAATTTTTTGTATTACTGATAAACTTTGACTATAATTAATAAATCCAACATGAAGTGAGATTTGAATTCATTTATTGAAAGAGAAAAGAATTCAAAAGCGGAGGATAAACGGGAAGAATCGGAAAGATGTATAAATGAGTATCAGTGAAAATCTGAAAAATATTCAAACTTATACATCGGGTGCTCGAATAATTGCTGTAACGAAATATGTTACTACGGACAAGGTGATCGAGGCTTATGCGGCAGGAGTCAGGGACTTCGGAGAAAACAAAGTTCAGGACGCCGAAAGCAAAAGAGCAGGATTATCGAAGGAAATAGAAAAAAATTCGATCTGGCATTTCTTAGGGCATTTACAGACAAACAAAGTTAAAAAAGTTGTCGGTATTTTTGATTATATTCATTCCGTTGATTCTCTAAAACTCGCAAAGGCAATATCTGAATGTGCAGCTTCTCAAAATTTAATTCAGAAAGTGTTTATTCAGGTCAATATTGCGAAAGAGGAAAGTAAATTCGGTTTTTCACCGGAGGAAGTGGAAGAAAGTTTTTCTGAAATTTCTAAACTTGACTCAATCAACGTAGTAGGGTTGATGACAATGGCTCCTTTTACTTCCGATATTGAAGAACAAAGACTGGTTTTCAGAAGGTTAAGAGAGTTAAGGAACCGACTTCAGGAGAAATTCAACGCTCAGCTTGATGAACTTTCAATGGGTATGAGCAATGATTACAAAATAGCTGTTGAAGAAGGCGCTACTATGGTAAGAATCGGACAGGCATTATTTAATTAACAATTATAGAGGAAAGCATAGGGAGGAAACGTAAATTGGCAGGTCTCGTGAACAGAATTAAAAATTTAGTTGGCTTAACTCCTCAAATGGAAGAGTGTGATGAAGATGATCTTTATGATGAATTATACGGATCAGCAAACGAAGATGAAGAAGTAGAATCTTATCAGGAGAATCCTATTAAAAGCAGAAGAAACAATTTAAAAGTTTTAGCTCATCCGAGTGCTTCAGGGCATGAGTTAATGGTTATTGAACCAAGAACTTTTGAAGAATCACTTGAAGTTGTAAATAACTTGAGAAGCAGAAAATCTTTGATATTAAACCTTCATCTTTTAGATGCAGAACAGTCTCAAAGAGTTGTTGATTTCGTTTCAGGCGCTACACACGCAATTGACGGTCATCAGCAAAAGGTTGGCGACGGTGTGTTTGTATTTACACCTAATACTGTTAATATTTCCGTTGAAACAGAAAAAACAAGAATTAGCAGAGACGCTTTCTGGAATCAAGCATAAGAATTTAAAGTTATAAAAAACATCCTGAACAATTTCAGGATGTTTTTTGTTGTCATAACAATTTCAAACAAGTGTTTGTTAAGTCATTATTTACCCCCACCCCCCTCCAAAATGAGTTACTGCCTTCCATGCCGGCAAAGCCGTCTTTCAGGCTTTCACTCCTGCTTCGCAACCTCAAGGGAGGGGGCTGGAGTTGGTTTTTGAGCTCGCTTTCCGTCACAGAAGGTGACTCGCTCGCCCTTTTTGTTTTTTATTTCTTATTATCAAATATTTTCCGCAGGAACAAGGCTTTCATCTTCTAGAGAAAATTTACTTTCGTCCTGTTGCTCAGTTTCTCTTTTTATTGAAAATGCAACTGCAGAAGCAATAAACATTGTAATTCCCGCTACAATAAAAGCATATTCCCAGTGATTTGTGGTTCCTGCCTGTATTTGCAAAGGACTTTTGTTAATTAAATAACCCACAGCAATTGAAGATAAAATCTGCGGGCCTGAAACAAACAGGTTCATTTTTCCGAGAGAAGAGCCTTCAGTACCTTTTTTAATGTTGTCCATTAATAGTGCATAAGAAAGGGTAAGGATTGAAGCCCACCCTATACCGGCAAGTGCCATAAAACAGAGTAATTCGACTTTGGATTTTGTGAAAAACGCAAAACCTAAAAATGCTAACCCCATTGTTAGAAGTGCCAGAGAATGCACGTTTTTCTTGCCGAACTTATTGCATAAAAGACCAAGCGGTATTGAAACAATGAAACAAACAGCATTAAAGAATGCAAATCCTAATCCAGACAGGTTTGTGGCTTCCATAACTTTTAAGTCGTAAGCTTTTTTCATGGCATCGGTGGCTGTAGTTAAATCAGGAATAAGGAAAACATTATGCACAACGAAATTATTGAAATAAATAAACAAGCACATCATTCCAATCCATGTAAAATATTGCATAGCGCAAATTTTAGCTATTTCTTTCGTATAAAAACTCTTAAGAGCCATTGCCAGCATCGGGAAACTAAGAATCAGCACGAACCATGAAAGAATATTTATTATAAAGTCTTTATTCGAGAGGTCAAACTTTCCTAACACGCCAAAAATGATTAAAAAAGTTAATACAACAGCTGAAATTAATCCGCTTATTAAAAACATTTTTATTGCTTCAAACGGATTTTCTTTATCTTCTGCTTTCTTTTCTTCAGGCAAATATTTTTCTTTTACGGTAAAACAAGTCCATCCCATCCCAATCACAAGCACGATGGCGGCTATTAAAAATTGTTGGTGAATAGAAATTTGTTGATGAAAAAATGTTTAATAGCCAAACGGAAATCCGTAAACAATAATTGCTCCAAGCCCTGCACCAAAACTGAAAAACGAATTTGCAAGCGCATGCTGCTCGGAAGGTATTGTGTCAGGTACAAGAGCTCTGTGTGGTCCCATGCTGACATTAACGCATATATCAATAATCCAGAGAGAAGCGGCTGCAATTATCAGAGTAGGGGCATAAGGCATTGCAATAAGAGCAGCGGCTCCTAAAATTGCTCCTGTCAACAGAAATGGTCTTCTTCTTCCAAATTTTGTCCAGATATTATCGCTTAGCGTCCCGACTATAGGTTGAACAAGTATTCCTGTTATCGGACCTGCAAGCCAAATTAATCCTAAAATAAGCGGTGTTGCACCAAGAGGTTCAGTTACTCTGCTGGTAAGCCCTATTTGCATTGCCCATGCAAACTGTAGACCTATTCCGCCAATACAAAGGTTTATAAATTGCCATATAGAAACTTTTGGCAATTTAGCCGGTCTTTTTATAGCTTCCATTCTTCCATTCCTTTCGCAAAAAATAATTGTTAAATGAAATTATTATTATTTTTAAAATAAAAGGGCGAGCGAGTCACCGAAGGTGACGGAAAGCGAGCCCAAAATAAACTCTATTCCCCTCCCTCGAGGTTGCGAAGCAGGAGTGAAAGCCTGAAAGACGGCTTTGCCGGCTTGGAAGGCAGTAACTCATTTTGGAGGGGGTAGGGGGTGGGTGTTAAAAATAAAAAAATTTTTACTACCCAATTATTTTAAGAAAATTTTAGCATGGAACCTAATCACAGGATAGTTTTTATTAGAATGCTTTAGTTATGTTTTTTTAATGCTTCTTTAGCTTCAATTTTGATATTTTCAGAAACAGTCGGATTTTTAATTATCTTTTTAAGTTCAGGTGTATAGTTTTCTCCGAACATTTTAATGTTGTCCGCAATAGCAGCTTTTGCAACTTCTCTTTCGTTTGTTGCTTCACTTACAAATCTCACGCTTTCAGCTAATTTAGGTTCAATTCCTGATTTCTTTAAATCAGTAACAAGCTGTTTTGCAATATCACTGCCTTCTTGTGTTTTTGGATTTATGAAAGTACTTGGCTTGTATTTGCCCTGCGCTGCGAATTTGCCTTCCATAAATTCTATAAGCTTTGCAACAGGAGCAACTTTTGGATCAGCTTTTATTGCATCAATTGCTTTTTTAGCGCTTTCTCCTCCTTTGCTGATTTGAGCAAGATTGTTTAAATGCTTTTTAAGGTCTTTTCTTGATATTGCATCAGGTAAATCAACTTCCCATTGTCTTATAAGTTGCGAGGATTCTTTAGCTTCTCCTGTTTTTAATATTTCTTTCATTCCGCTTAAAGCTTTTTTCAGGTCATGATTTCTTTCAAATATAAATGCTGCAAAGAGAAGTCCGCATCCCATCCATTGCATAGCTCTTCCTCTTTGTGATTCTGCTTCGGCTTGCCCGGCAAGAATTGCCATACCTGAAACAGCTAACGCAGACCCGGAAGCTTTATTGCCCATTTTGATTTTTTCAAGACCCGAACAGGATAAACCTATATTGTCAAGCCCACCGCCTGTTTCACATGTTTTAAAGCCTATTTTTTGTCCAATTTTGCTATTTAAGGCACTTGCAGCAGTTAATATGACGCCGCCAAGCGCAAGTATTACAGAAGCAGTATGCATGCGGTAAGGATGCGATTTTACTCCTGCTTTTATTATTCTTGTTCCATCAGCAAGGATACTTTCATTAAAAGAAAGGGTTGATGAGCTTATTGCTATAATTTTATCCTTGAAGAAACTAACAGCTTTTTTTGATTTTTCAGGATTTACAAGGTTAAACAAATGACCGAAAGTCGTTTTTGTGGATTTAACAAGTTCTTTCATTGATAAAAATGCATTAGATGCAAGGTATTTAGCTTTTTCGCCCAGAGGCTTGCTGGCTAAAACTGCTGTATTTAATTTTAAAGCAGGGTCGTTTTCTAAGGCTCTTCCTGCAAAAATCCCGGAAAGTCCTATTGCCATTAACCCAAAACCGGCAGGAGTATTGATTATTGGAGAGGCTGCAACGTTAACACCTTCCCCAAGAGCCATAAGAGGTAATCTCATGGCAATGCCGTTAAAAATACCTGCAATACCGGAAAAACCTACCCCTATTTTCGCAAAGGTAAGTCCTAATTTTCCAAATTTTGTTTCAGGATTTATATGACCTTCCTCGTGATTTTTTGAGGCATCTTTTGTTTTAGTGTCCTGATTTTTATTAATTAATGTCCTGAATTGATTAAACGGGTCTTTTTCGTCAACAGCTTTTGAAGTATTGTTGTTTTCAGGATTTGTGGCTTTTTTGCCTTTTTTTAATTGATGTAAATAATCTGACATCAAAGCAGCGCCGCCAACGCTAAAACCTATTGTTGAAGTTAAAGCGGTAACAATACCAAGCCACTTGTCCCAGTTCTTTATAAAAGGATTGGCTTTTTTAAAAGATTCGCTTACTGCTATTGATTTTATGGGGTTTGAACTAAATCCGGCTTTTTTAGTATTTTTGGAATTAGTTGCATTCTCTTTATTGAATTTTGGAGAAAGATTGTTAATAACATTAAGCATTTTTTTAAAATTCTTTCATATTAGTTTAATAAAAATAATTTTTATACTTTCTGTAAGATTAAAAACCAAACGAAAAAATAATTGTTAATTTTTTTTGAAACATTAAGTAATATTAAGTCGCGATTAAAAGACTGTTTATTTCTCATTTTTATCTGGTTCTTTAAGTATTTTTGACCATTTATCAAGATTGTTTATTAACGGCATTAATTTTTTATCGTGTTTTGATTCAAGAGCCATTTTCATAACTTCAGGCATATTAATTCCCTGATTATTTTCAAGATTTGCGTAGAATAAATCTTGAAATTGATTTGGCACTCTTAATTTCCAATTATCTTCCGGCGGTGAGCCGGGTAAATTGTATCTTTCTTTAATTCCAAGCAAATCAGCCCAGAAAATCTGAATGTTTTTAGCAGGGCTTGCAAATAATGCCGCAACTTTTGCTTTCATGAATTCTTTCGGGTCTGATCCCAATTTTTTTTCGAATTCTTGAGGATTATCAGGTTTTAAATCTTCTGTTAATGTTTTTATATGGCTTTTTTTGTTTTCAGGATTTTTAAATATTTCTTCTGTCCAATTAATTAGAGAATCATTATCATGAGTCCCTAATGCTGCCCAGCAGTCGGTAGGGATATTGCTAGCCCTGTTAGCATCTTCAGGGTTATTTGGGTCTTCAAATTCTGTTACTCTTATTCCGCTTACATTTAGTTTGTTTAATACAGGTGTGATAGGTCTTGTTATTACTCCAAGGTCTTCGCAAACGATATTGGACTTTGCCACACCATTTTTTTCAGCGGCAGGAATGATTATATTTTCGAGTAATTCAGCATAGCTATTTAATTTTTCAGGAGAGTTTGTAAAAGTATCTTCCTTTATTCTGTCAGGTCCATATGGATCTTTAGCTGTATCAATGTCATCCGCGTCAACTTTTGCCCATTTTGCAAGTTTTGGATTGTCCGGAGAAGAATATAACCTTCCAGAGTCTTTATCAAGAGGCAATTTCCCGTCAGGATAAACGAAAGGATCTATTACACCGGGAATGTGGTCTATTCTTGTGCCGCCGGGATTATCCTTAAACATTTTATCGAAGGTACTGAATAAAAATTTTCCGGCAGGTCCCAGTTTTACCTTTCCGTTTTCATCTTTTTGAATTTCGCCTTTTTCATTTCTATCAAACATTTTATCAGGATTTAAAACTTCGAAGTTCCATGCTTGTCCTGTTTTTGAGAAGTAATCGGGAGGAACTCCCAATCTCCAGTCTTTAAGAAAAGCTTCCTGATTTGCCCAAACGTCAGATTCTGAAAAATCCACTTTTTTATCAGCCATTGTTTTTATCCCGAGAGGGTCAGCCTGTTTTCTCCTTTTTAATTTCATTTCATCAAGCACAAATTGTGAAAACTTGAAGAATTCCACATCATCTTTTTCGTTTAATTCATCTTTTCTTTTTATGGCTTGATCTTTTAAAGTAGTATCATCAGAATTAATATTTCCGAATAAATCCTTGTCTACACCGTCTTCCCAGAATTTGTAGTTGTTATTATTTTTTTTAACTTCAGGATCTTTTGAATGCTCTTTGGAAAGCGCTTCATAAATAGCTTCTTTTTCAAGCCAATCAGAGTTTTGCTCTTTATAAGCCTGAAATTTAGTGTCTATTTTTTGTATTGTCGGGTTACCTTCGGTTCTTTTATTCTTAAAACCGATCCAAGCTTCTTTAAGCGCTGCTTCTGACATTGTAAAAGCATGTTTAAAGTCACATTCGCTTTTAACTTTTGTTATGTTTTCAAAAGTTTCAGCTTTTACCTTAGCTTTTTTAAGAGTTTTCGTGCTTAAAATATTTCCCCATTCTTTTCCTGTAAGCTTTTTAAGGTTAATAAAAAGTGTATTCCCTGCAAATGTTTTAGAGTCATAAGGTGAAGGATTTCCTTCGCTAAGTTTGCCATCCGGTCCAAATTGAATGCAGTTAAATTGATATGGCTTAATAAATTTCATTAAATCAAGTGCGCCATTTGAATATGGAGAGCCTACGCCAGTATTTTCGCTTTTTCTGGAAGGGAAACTCGGTCCATGTACGATAAGAGCAATGTTTTCTGTGCCAAGTGCTTTTACTCCGGCTTTCATGTCTTTTTCAAATTCGGGTTTTTCCTCTTTATTTGGTGCTCTTCCAAAAGCTAATTCATTAGTGCTCTTTTTCTGAGTACTATATATAGATGCATTTTGAATGGCATTTAATTGAAGACGCACTAAGGTTGCTCCTTTTATCATTTAAGACCAATTACTTTTAACTTCAGTTACCATCACAAAACCTGTAAATAAAATTTTTTGCTAAAAAAAGATCAAACATTAAAAAACATTAAGTTGTCTTTAAAAATCTATTCATATATTATTTTGATGTGTGATATTAAGTTAATAAAATAGATAAAAGCAGGTAAAGAAAGAATATGATTTCTACAAACGAGTTTAAAACAGGAATGACAATTGAAATTGACGGAAATCTCTGGAATATTGTTGATTTTTTGCATGTAAAACCCGGCAAAGGTTCAGCTTTTGTTAAAACAAAACTGAAAAACGTAGAAACCGGAGCTGTACTTGAAAGAACTTTCAGAGCAGGTGAAAAATTTCCGAGGGCTATTTTAGATAGAAGAGAAATGCAGTATCTCTATATGTCCGGTGACAATGAATATTCGTTTATGGATAATGAATCCTTTGAACAAATTACCTTAACAAAAGAACAGATTGGTGATGGAATCAAATATCTGAAAGAAAATATGAATTTAAACGTGTTAAAGCACGGAGATAAAGTTATTGGTGTTGACTTGCCGAATGTTGTAGAGCTTGAAGTTGTTGATACTCCTCCGGGAGAAAAAGGTAATACCGCTCAAGGCGGTACAAAACCTGCAACTCTTGAAACAGGAGCTATTGTTCAGGTTCCATTTTTTGTTAATAACGGCGATAAATTAAGAGTTGATACCAGAACAAACTCATATCTTGAAAGAGCGTAAAAGGACTAAAATTGACACGTTAGCATAAAGTGCTCTTTCTTAAATACAACAGGCTATAATTATAAGAGGAATAGAGAATGAAAATGGAATTAGATTATATTGAAAAGTTGGTTAAGTTAGTTTCTGAGAATGATCTTACAGAGCTTAGCCTGGAAGAAGATGATAAAGCAATAACAATCAGAAAAGAAAAAGAAATTGTGACAACTACAGCCACAGTTGCGGCGCAGCCTATTGCTGCAGCTCATATTGCTCATGCCCCTGCCGCGACAAAACCGGCAGAAGCAGCACCTGCTAAAGAAGATTCAAATCTGTTAAAAATAACTTCACCTATGGTTGGAACTTTTTATAGAGCGGCTTCTCCCGGGGCTACTCCTTTTGCAGATGCCGGTAAAACCGTTAATGTCGGTCAGGTAGTTTGTATTATCGAAGCTATGAAGCTTATGAACGAAATTGAATCTGAAGTTTCCGGCAAAATTGTTGAAGTTTGCGTTCAAGATGGTCAGCCTGTTGAATACGGTCAGGTTTTAATGCTCGTTGAACCTTAAGGAAATTTCATGATTAAAGAAGCAATACAAAAAGAAATAGACCGTTTAAGAGATGAGAAAAATCATCTTTGGGGTACAATGATAGTATCTTTTAGTGGCTCTATAACATTATTGCTTAGTATTAGTTTGTATAATATATTTAAGTTTAATTCATTTGATTTATTTAAATTAATACTTTGTCTTGTTGGAACTACGCTGGGATTTTTATTTTTAAACGGATATTTTAAAAAGGATGATGAAATAACAAGACTAATTAAAAATTTAAAGAAAGAGGTTTTGTGATGATATATTTGGTAGGAGCAGTTCAGATTTTAGGCATTTTGGTATTTATATCAGCAGGACTTTATTTTTACTATAAAATGGAAAAATCAAATCGTTTAAGCGAAGAATTATTCAAGGATTAAAATTAATAAATTATAAAGAGAAAGAATATGACAATAACAAAACTTTTAATAGCAAATCGTGGTGAAATTGCGGTAAGAATTATAAGAGCGTGCAAAGAATTAAGCATTCCAACAGTGGCTGTGTACTCAGAAGCCGACGAAGACTGTCTTCATGTTAGTCTTGCTGATGAATCATATTGTATTGGACCTGCTCCTTCAGGTAAAAGTTATTTAAATGTTCCAAACATTATAAGCACTGCTTTAATGACTGGTGCTGACGCTATTCATCCGGGATACGGATTTCTTTCGGAAAACGCAGAATTTGCGGAAATTTGTCGCGATCACAACATTAAATTCGTTGGCGCTTCACCTGAAAACATAAGAGCTATGGGTGATAAGGCTTCCGCCAAGAAAACCATGATAGAAAATGATGTTCCTACAGTTCCCGGTACAGTCGGACTTGTGGAAGATGTTAATGATATAAAACCTTGGATTGAAAAAGTCGGCTATCCTGTAATTGTTAAAGCTACTGCAGGCGGCGGCGGAAGAGGTATGAGAATCGTCAGACATGAAGGCGAACTCGAAGAAATGTATAATCTCGCTCAGTCAGAAGCCAGTTGTGCTTTTGGTAATGGCGGTGTTTATATAGAAAAATACCTTGAAAACCCGCGTCATATAGAAGTTCAAATTATTGCAGATCAGTACGGAAACGTTGTTCACCTTGGTGAAAGAGATTGCAGTATTCAAAGAAGACACCAGAAACTTCTTGAAGAAGCTCCTTCTCCTGTAATTACTCCTGAAGTCAGAGAAAATATGGGATGTGCTGCTATAAATGCCGCTAAAGGCATAGGTTATGAAGGTGCAGGTACAATAGAATTTCTTCTCGATAATAAAAATAATTTCTATTTTATGGAAATGAACACAAGAATTCAGGTAGAACATCCTGTTACGGAAATGATTACTAATGTTGATCTTTTAAAAGAACAAATCAGAGTAGCTGCCGGCGAAAGATTATCTTTTTCTCAAGATGATATAAAAATACAGGGTCATGCTATTGAATGCCGTATTAATGCTGAGGATGCGGATAAAAACTTTATGCCATGTCCGGGGAAAATTGACGGTTATATAGCTCCGGGTGGTCCCGGCGTAAGAGTTGACAGTCACATGTATACAAATTATAAAATTCCACCGACTTACGATTCTTTAATGGGTAAGCTTATCTGTTGGGGAAAAGACAGAGAAGAAGCCAGAATTCGTATGTTAAGGGCTCTTGATGAATATGCAATTACAGGTGTAAAGACAACCATACCTTTCCATCAGAAAATTCTTAAGCATCCTAAATTTATTGATGGCGACTTCAATACAAGCTTTATTCCTCAGCATATGATGAACGAAGAATCCAAAGAGCCTGCTAAAGTTTAATTTTTTTGAACCTTGAAAACTTAATACGAGTCCAAGCCAGCCCTCTGGCTAGAAAGGGGGGATGAAAATGCTAGCAGAACTAACATTAACGGAAAGAGAGCTAGTACTTGCAATACTAACTCTCTGGTTTTTGTTAAGAAACTAATTTTCATCGGATGCGGAATTAATTTTTCGCATCCCCTCGTATTAAGTATTATATATGATTTTATTTTAAATTTAAACCCATGATTTTGTGTAATTTTAATGTTTTAAAATTATACCGATTTTTTCTGACATTTTTGAGATTCTTTCGGATTTTTCGAGCGCTATTTCAGCAAGAACGCTTGTTTCCACGTTTCCTGATTTATGAATAAGGTTTTTTAATATATATTCGATTTTTTGAGCATCCGAGGAAATAGTTGCTCTTAAATTATAAAGTTTTTGTTTTTTGCTCATGTTTATTACCTTTTTGTTAAATAATGTTGCAACCTAGTTCCTGATACAGGAACTAGGTTATCATGATTTAAAACTTTAATCAAGTTTTATTAAATAACTTATAATTTAAAAATGATTAAAAATAATTTGTCCAGAATACTTGGTGAAAAGAGAATGAAAATGACTGAGCTTTGTTCGTTAACAGGACTCAGTAAAAGTACTATTTTTCGTATTTATCATGATCAAATCTCAAATATAAGTATTGAAACAATAGACAAGCTTTGCAACGTGCTTGAATGCAACACTCAAGAATTATTTGAACATATTCAAGATTAATATATAAATTTGTCATGCTGAACTTATTTCAGCATCTAATCAATAGAGATCTTAAAGCTAAAATCCCAAGAAGGATAGATTCCGAACTTGATTCGGAATGACATCAAGATTATAGAGAAAAAATATGCGAATAACCGGCGGAACTCAAAAAGGAAAAACAATTCAGACTGTCAAAGGACAGGAAGTTCGCCCTACTTCCTCGAAAGTCCGCGAAAGCATTTTTAACATAATCAAGCTTAATGAATCTGGTACTGTTTTTTACGAAGGTGAAACAACGGTACTCGATTTGTTTGCAGGCAGCGGAATTATGGGGTTGGAAGCTTTAAGCAGGGGGGCAAAAAAAGTTGTTTTTGTTGAAAAAAATCCCCACCATTCTGAAATAATCAAAAAAAATCTACCGGGTTTTGACAACAACACAAAACTCATAACAGCCGACGCTCTAAAAATATTAGATAAATTTGATGAAAAATTTAACTTCATTTTTATTGACCCGCCTTATGCTTCAGAATTATATGAGCCTGTTTTAAAGAAAATTCAGGAAAATAAAATTTTATCGCAGGAAGGTTTTATAATTTTGGAACATTCGTCAAATTTGAATGTAGAAGAAATTATCTGCAAAACAGAATTTAAAATTTATAAGACCAAAATTTATGGTGATACAGGAATTACGATAGTTCATTATTAATTAATGTAAAGTTTATGTAAAGTTTACTAGAAATTTTGTCAATTTATTTTTATCAGGAAAGTTATCTTATTAAGATTAATTTTAATTTTAAAAGGTGACTGAAAATGAGTTTGAATGTAGCAAATCATTATGGACTTAATGTAAATTTAAACAAAAAACCTTTAAAGGCAAACAATTCTGTAGTTAATGAATCTTTGGCATTAAGTAATAACAGGATAAATAGAACAGGGAATCTTTATTCTCTTTCGTTTACAGGAAATCCTAACCATATTTTGCTAATATCAGCTGAGTGTCGCCCTTTTGCGAAAACAGGCGGTATGGGTGATGTTAATTGTGAACTTCCCGGAGTATATAATGAGAAAAACAGCGGCAGTAAGGGTAAAGACGAAATAAGAGTTATGGTTCCTCTTTATAATTCAGAGGGAGGACCTGTTGAAAAAGACGGAAAATTATATTTTGTGCATTCAGGCGGAAAAGAATATCCTCTTGAAAAAACAGGCATAGAAGCTGATTTTACTTATGGCTCAAATAAATCTAAAGCTGTTCTTTATAAATCCGAAAATCCCGAAAACGGCGTTATGACATATTTTGTACATTCACCGGAAATTTCAAAGGATAAAAAAGAATACACAGATCCATATAGCAATATGTATGGCACATATTCAGCTTTTAGCTCGGCATGTGTAGCTCTTTTAAAGGGGCTTAACAAAAAAGAAAACTTTGATGTAGGCGTTTTGCATACAACTGATTGGCATACGGCTTTTGCAATTGATGATCTACATGAAGCCCAAAAGAAAGATCGTTCACTTGACGGAATTAAAACAGTTCACACTTTTCATAACGCAGGATATATTTATCAGGGAGCTGTAGAGCCTTTAAGAGCTGTTGTAAATAATTTTGGCAATAAAGACATCGCAAAAGTCCTTCAAGACAATAGAATCCAAACAGAACTTGAAAAACTCGGCGCAGAAAAAAGTCTTAAAGGACTAAGAAATTTACTTGATGATAAAGAACAAAATCCTGAAAATTATGCTGAACCGGAGGCAAGCAAATCTATAAATAAGATAAATCGCAGAATTATAAAGGTTTGTGAGAATCAACCATGGGATAAATACGGAAATTACAACCCTTCACGTCAAGCTATAAAAGAGGCAGACCTTTTGACGACCGTTTCCAGCGGATTTATGGAAGAAATGATGAGCAGTGACAAAATTGCTCCTGTAATCAGACCTGATTTGAAGAAAAATGAACATAAAACCGTAGGAATCGTAAATGGTCTTGAACCGGGTGGTTTTGATCCTGCGAAAGTAAAGTTTCCTTTTAATTCTTTTAATTTTTCTTCTCAGAAAATCAATAATAAACTGTATTTGCAGGAAAATTTATCCCTTAATGGTAGTAAAGAAGTATTAAACAGCGGTAAAAATGCACCAGTTGAAGGATATCTTGAAAAAGACCCTGAAAAAATGCTTTGTTTCCTTGCTTCAAGATTTGATACAGGGCAAAAAGGTATTGATATGCTTATGAAATCGGCTGAAAAGTTTTTGGAGAAAAATGAAAATATTCAGCTTGTTATTGGCGCTCCAATTCCTGTTAAAGAGGAAAACTCAGAACTGGTAACTAATTTCAAAAAAAATGTAATTGAAAAATACCCCGGAAGAGTTGTTTTAATCAAGGAATATTTATCTTTGCCTCAATTTATGGCAGGAGCTGATGCGTTCTTTGTCCCAAGCAGATGGGAACCTTGTGGATTGACCCAGCTTCAGGCGATGAGAATGGGAGCAATTCCTATAGTTTCTAATACGGGTGGGCTTAAAGATACCATTACGAGTATTCAGGAAAATCCAAACAAAGCAACAGGATTTAAAACCTCTGATAATCTTTTCTTTTTGGATAAGCCTGAAGAAGAGCTTGCGAGAGTCGTAGGAGAAGCCTATAAAACATTCTCGTCCGATAAAACCACCTGGAATAAAATGATTAAGAATGCTTTGACTTATGATTCAAGTTGGAATAAGGCAGTTGGTCAATATTACAATAGTGTGTATCACAACCCTATTATTGACAACAAACAGGCTAAAACTGGCGAAAATCTTATTCGCATAGCTTAGATACAGGTCAACCAATGTCATTCTGAGGACTTTAGTCCGAAGAATCTGACCCATTTGTAAATATAGGCTTTTACTTTACATTTGACAGATCTCACCCTTCTTTTTTGATATTCAATAAAAAAAGTGGGTTCCCTGCTGTGCTCAGGATGACAGAAGGGCTTCTTCTTGAAGCCTGAAAAGCTCGTTTTCCAGATTAAGCCTGTATTCTTCGACTTCTTTGTCGGAAAGTTTTTTAGGGACATAAATAGGCTCGCCGTAAAGATTTTTTACAGTGGCAAAAGGGAACGGTATTTTGTACTTGTCCCAGGAATTTATTTCGATTTTCCAATTAACAGTAGGCACAAGAGGAATTATAGGCTTTTGCGACATTTGTGCAATTTTGATAACGCCTTCTTTTACTTTGCAAATAGGACCTTTTGGTCCGTCTACGGTGTATGCGATTGCTTTATCAGACTTGAGTACCTTTAAAAGTTCTCTTAACGCTTTTGAACCGTCACGTTTCATAGAACCACGCACCGTTGAAAACCCGAGTTTTTCGGTAACTCTTGCTATGATTTCCCCATCAAGGCTTGGGCTTATCAAAAGATGCAAATCGTTTCTTGAAGGTACGCCGAGCAATCCATACTGCCATCCGTGCCAGAGGGCGAAGATGGCTGATTTTGTCTGCGGATTATAGTTGGGATTCTTGAATTTGCACGAAACATCAAGAATTTTAATCCCACCGTACGCCAAATTCGCGAAGCGGGTCACTTTTCTTTCTTCGTAATCGTGTCTTTCCGTCATTTTTTCTTTCTTTTTTTGCTCAATTGTTTGTTTAAAATCTTTGCTACTTCTTTGGAAGCTACTTTTTCGCCTAGCGTATTTTGAATTTGTCCTAATTCATGAACCATTTGTTCTCTTTTTTCGCTGTTATATAGCAATCCTAAGACTTCTTGAGAAATAAGTTCCGGCTTTGCCCTGTGCTGAAGAAATTCTTCCACAATTTTTTTGCCTGCAATTATATTTGGCAGGGAAATAAATTTTATGTATCTTAAAAGCAAATAGAGGTAATAAGCCAGAGAAGGCGCTTTGTAGCTAATAACCATAGGTGTTGTGTACATTGCAGCTTCTAAAGTTATTGTGCCTGATGCAAGAATCACCGCGTCGGAACTAGAAAGAAGGGCATGATTCTGGTTTTTTAGTACTTTTATTTCGATATTTTCTTTTTTTGTAAAGTCATCCAGATATTTATTTATCAGTTTGTCCTCAATATTTGGCGCTTGACCGAGACAAAATTGGACTTTCTTTGAGTGCTGGTGAATTTGTTTTACTGACTCAAGGAAAATCGGCATGAGATAGTTAATTTCCATCTTTCTGCTGCCGGGGAAAATTCCGACGATTTTGTTATTCGGGTCGATGTTATTTTGTTTTATAAATTCTTCCCTGTCAAAATTCTGAGGAAGTTGAGAAATCAGCGGATGTCCGACATATTCTGCGTTTACGCCTTTTTCTTTATATAGTTTTTCTTCAAACGGAAAAATCGTCATCATTTTGGTGACATATTTTTTGACTTTATTTATGCGACCTTTTCTTGAAGCCCAGACCTGCGGAGAAATGTAGTAAAATATTTCAATCCCGCGTTTCTTAAGTTCTTTGGCTAGTCGGAGGTTGAATCCTCCGTAATCAATTAGCAATACAAGGTCGGGTTGGTATTCTGTAGTTAAGTAATTAACAAGGTTTTGACCGAGTTTTATATGGCTAAAGAGGCTTTTGAAAGCATCCAGTCCCACTACAGCCATTTTGCTGTGGTCACTGAAAAGTTTTACGCCTTCGGCTTCGAGTAATTCTCCGCCTATGGCTTCTATTTTGACATGGGGATTTAATTTTTTAAGCTCCTTGACTATATAAGAGGCATGTATGTCGCCTGAATGTTCGCCTGTCACTATAAATAATTTTTTCATACCGCAATAAATACCATTTTATGTCTGTCTGCAAACTCAATCATCTTATCTTTTTCTACCACAAAAGTTTCATTTGCTTCAATAGCAAGAACTTTTCCGCCGAATTTTTGCATGTTTTTCAGGGTTCTAAGTCCCACTGCGGGAACATCAAAACGCTTGTCCTGGTCAGGCTTGCTGACTTTTACCACAGTAGCTTTTTTATTGCCAAGCTTGCAGCCTCTTTCAATGCATCTGTCGGTGCCTTCTATGGCTTCTACAGCGAGAACCATTTTGTCCTGAACCACTACTGTCTGCCCTAAGTCGAGCCCGCCTATACCTTTTGCTATCTGAAAGCCGTATTCTATGTCAATCTGCTGAAGCTCATCAGGAGAGTATTTGCCTATGACGCCTTTTTGCGGGAAATATTCTTTTAAGAAAATTGTCTGGTCGATGACGCTTATGTTTTCATCAGCCAATCCTTCAATTAATTTAAGCATTAACGAATCGTCATTGAGTCTTTTTACCTGTTTCATAAAAGAAATGGCTTTTGCATCCAGTCGAGGATTCCTCAACAGCATAGTTTTGCTGACTTTCCCGATGAATGTAATTTGAGTTACGTTTTCTTTATGAAAGATATCTATGACTTTCTGTAATTCGCCTGCACCGCTGGTATAGACTTTTTTGCAGCAGGATTCGAGTTCTTTCCTGTTGGTCGGGGAAAGAGAGACTGCGATTATTTCGTGATTATTTGCGGCGGCGGATTTTGCCAGACTGACGGGGAGTTCCCCATCACCTGCAATCAAGCCTAAAGTTTTTGATAATTTTTTATCCAATGTTTCCAAGTTCCAATTCTCACTTGTTTTGTTCTGCTGTTCTTAAATTATACATAAACCAGAGGAAAAATTTAATATTTTTTGGGTAAGGAAAGAGTACAGGGCGGCGGGTGCTGACACCCGCCGCCCTGTACTCTTTCCTTTACTGCCGCGAGGGTTTTCACTTGCAATTCTCTATCTTCTGCATTATATCATAGCGCTTTTAATCCATTTCTTTTTTCGTTATCGGTTAATATAGTTAGGATTTTGAGATTCGGTCGCAGTAAGGGGAATTCTTATGTTTGGTGCGGAGATAGTCCAGACTTTTGAAAAGATAATCCAGATTTTTTTGTTTTTATAAAAGGGGGCTTTCTTCTCCTTAAATTATTTTGTTAATTTGTTTTTTTTCATGTGGGACAGATCCTTCGCTTCACTCAGGATGACAATAACAAGTTTTGGTTGATAAAGCGGGGGGCGGGGCGAAGCCCTGATAGTGTCGACCCTTTGGGTTTTAGTTTTTCTTTCTTTTTGAACGCAAAAGAGAAAGAAAACGAACATGCGAACAATTTTAATATTTTCCCAAAATGTCTTATCTATTGTCCTTTTTATGATAAATTAGGGTTATATAATTTAATAGCGTTTTTAAATATATTTGATATAATTGGAGCAAATGGAAAATCAAAGGACTTAAACTTATGCAATTATTGTTACTATTAGTGTTCTTTTTTGATTTCTTAATTATCTTTACTTTCTTTATTGTAATTTTGCAAGTAACAGATAAGATTATTGATAAAAGCATAGCTGCTTCGACAATATGGAAGCAAATATTAAGTACTATAGCTTCTATTTTACAGTTTTTTATAATTTCTATTATATTAGCTAAAGTAGGTCCAGTCGGTGGTTTATTACTACTGCCATACATGATATTGGATAAAAAACTTGGCGGCAATAAATTAACAATAAATAAAAGATTGGTTATAAGAAGCTTTTTTGTAACTATAATAACTCTTGCATTAAGCATATTTATTGAAGCTGGTTTGCCAGATGTAAAAACCGCTACACCACCACATGAGTTAAAAGAAGTATTATCTAAATTAAATTATTCAATTGAATTAAATATTAACGAAAACAACGTTAACGCTAATACCTGTCCAGATTGTAATAGTAATAGGTCAGCTTTAGCAAAGTTCTTCATAAATAAGTTTAACGTAACAAAGTCAAATACAACAGCTACTATCCCATATTTCTATACAGCATATGGAATGAGAATAGATATCATTAGAACTTTTGGCAAATGTGGCGCAAATAATTCAACAGATCCTGATAGAGCTAACTGTGTAATATTAGTGGATATTAATGGTGATAAATTGCCTAATTCTTTATCAACAGGTAATAAAAAACAAGGTTATGACTTTAAAGATCAATATAAATTTGTTGTAAAAGCAGACAAGGTAGAACCAGCTTTTAATTCGACTAATGATGCTACATTGAAAGCAATACAATAATCTAATAATTCCGTAAGGTGGGTTAAAACTCTCTCCACAAAATTTTAAAAAACTTAAAATTTGAGTATAAATATGGTTAAGCTATAATTTTATTGCTGAATATTGGTTGGTAAGAGTAATAAAATTGTGATGACAAAAAAGGTTTATATAGAAACTCTAGGCTGTCAGATGAACAAGTCTGACTCGGAAAAAATCCTTGGAATCCTCGAAACTCAAGGGTATAAAGAAACGACTGTGCGCGAAGAAGCGGAACTGCTTATAATGAATACATGCAGTATAAGAGAGGCTTCTGAGAATAAGGCTTTTAGCCATCTTGGGATTTGGAAAAAACTTAAAAAAACTAATCCTGATGTAAAAATCGCTGTTTGTGGATGTATTGCCCAACAGACGAAAGAAAAAATCTTTAAAAGAGCGCCGCAGGTGGATTTGATTTTTGGGACGCATAATATTGAGGAACTTCCCGAGCTTATAAAACAGCTTTCTGAGAAGGATAAAGTTTGCTCAATTCTCAAAACACCTTACGAATCCGAAGAAACTTTTTATTCGAGAAGAGAAGAGGGGCTTTCGGCATGGCTTCCTATTATTGAAGGATGCGATTATTTTTGTACTTACTGCGTTGTGCCTTACACGCGAGGCAGGCAGAGAAGCAGGCTTCCTGAAGACATAATTCGCGAAGCTAAAGAAATTATCAGTCAGGGGTATAAAGAAATTACTTTACTCGGACAGACTGTAGACTCTTACGGGAAAGATCTTAATGATCCTGAAATTACTCTTTCAAGTCTTTTGAGAGAATTAAACGGGCTTGTTGGACTTATGAGGCTGAGGTTTGTAACTTCTCATCCTTCTGATATTACTGATGAGCTTATTCAAACAGTAAAAGAACTCGATAAAGTTTGCGAGTATTTTCATCTTCCGATGCAGTCAGGGAGTACCGAAGTGCTTGCCAAAATGAAAAGACCTTACACAAGAGAAGAATTTTTAACGCTGGTAAACAAAATTAAAAAAGAAATTCCTGATGTGGCAATAACTTCGGATTTTATAGCAGGATTTCCGGGAGAAACAGAAGAACAGTTTAATGAAACGCTTTCTATAATAGATGAAGTGGGTTTTGACCAGTGCAATGTGGCAGCTTATTCCCCTAGAAAGCAAACCCCTGCTGCTGTGTGGAAAGACCAGGTTCCTCAAGATGAAAAAAAACGCAGGCACATCGTTCTTTTTGAAAAAACAAAAGAAGCTACGGTAAAAGCTAACGAAAAGTACGTGGGCAGGGTTTTGCAGGTGCTTCCTGATAATTTCAAAGAAGAAAACGGCGAAACAATTATTACAGGTCGCACAAGAAACGGGAAACTCACACACTTCAAAGGTTCAAAAGATTTAATCGGCAGGCATGTGGACGTGGAAATCACAGAAGCTTCCATCTGGTGTTTGAAAGGGAAAATCAAGCTTTAATCTGATTGACTAATTTAAAAATAAAAGTATATTTTTATTAGGGCAAGTTTAATAGGTGTAGCGAATGAGAGCCTTTAATAAATCATTAAAATATATTTTTGCGGTTATGGTTGTGATTTTGTCGCTTAATTCGGCGGGATTTGCTCAGATGTTTTCTTTTGAAAAGAACCCGAATGTACGCATGGCGACATTCCCTTCAGGGACTTTGTTTAGAGGGGTTTTGCAAAATCAGCTTTCTTCTGCTAACAGCAAAATGGGCGATAATGTTTATTTGATTATACCTTTTGATGTGAAAATCGGAGAAAATACCTGCTTGCCTAAAAAATCATTGATGATTGGTCAGGTTATTCAGGTGCAAAAAGCAAAGCCGGGAAAAAATGGGTTCATTCAAATAAAGTTTGAAGCAATCAAGTTTCCTGACGGGTGGGGAACACAGCTTTCTGCCCATGTCTGGAATAGCGGAGGCAGTGGAATTATAGGCGGTGAAACAACTAAAATGGTTTCGTACAAAAAAGTTCCGCATTATATACAGGATTCAGGTACCGTGGTACAGCTTGTTGAAACAGGACAGAGAGCTATGGGGCAGGAAAAATATTTGCCCGCAGGTACAGAATTTGTAATAGTTCTTGATAATGATCTTGAAGTTAAATATCTTGATATGGAAAATTTATAGAAAAATATGCATATAATGTCTTGAATAGAAATCGGTGTTTAAAAACAGAATTACTCCTATGTTTGTTGTAAAACCACTTGTATGAAATTTTGACTTTAAGCTATACTAAAACTAATAAATGTGTATAATAGAATTGAAATTTATAAAAAATTATTTATCGTAAATGAACTTTTATTTTTAATAAATCGTTATATAAAATAGAAAAACAAAAAATCGTAAGTGATATAAAAAGGGAAAGGAGAATTTTATGAAAAATGAATTTAAATCTTTAACAGCACAATGTTTAGCAAGTTTAGTGCTAGTATCGGCAATTAGTCCTGTGTTTGCGCAAAATTACAGCTACACAAAACCTGCAGCTCAAAAAACAACACCAAGTTATAATTACAATTATAATACTAATAATGGTTATTCAGCACCGAATTACCAGAATGGTTATAATTTACCTCCATTACAAGGCAGAGTTACAACAGTTCCGGCAGGGTCGGTTATTAATGGTGTCGCTCCCACTACAGCTATAAGCACACAATATCTTACAGCCGGTGATCCTGTAGTATTTACTTTAAATCAGCCTTATTATTTTAATGGAGTAGCTGTTCTTCCGGCAGGAACAAGTATTCAGGGTAATGCTGTTATTGCTCAAAAAGCAGGATACGGCGGCGGTTTTGGTAAATTAAAAATTATGTTTAATAACGCTAATCTTCCAAACGGACAAAGAGTTCCTGTTTCAGGCAAGCTTGTTACAAATGACGGAACAGGTATTTTAATGGGGGGAACCACAGGCGGACGTGTTATGAATGCAGGTAAAAATGCTGCAATCGGTGCAGGTGCCGGTGCTCTTCTTGGATTGATCGGTAGCGCGGTTTCAGGCGGTAAAAAAGGTAAAGGAACTGCAATTATGACCGGAGTTGGAGCCGGAGCAGGTCTTTTGGGCAGTGGAATCCAAAAAGGAAACGATGTTTACCTTGAAGCAGGTCAACCTGTTGATATAATTCTTGATCAGCCTTTAACAGTTGGCGGTGGTCAATCTGGAAATAATAATAATTACAATAATAATTACGAATATTAAAAAATTTGCAATAAGGTGTCAGGCTTAGTCTGGCATCTTATTGTTTTAAAAAATGTACTTAACCTGTTGGTCAATTGTGGTTAAAATTTGTATTATGTTAAACTTTACATGTTTAGCGAAAAAAACGAATTTTAGCGGAGATGGGGAACCACGAGAAGCTGAAGAGAAAGTCAGAATAGCAATGTTATTTGGTTGAATGACTTAAGCTTAAGCTCTACAAGATTAGCGAGAAGTTTTAATGGGAATCATTTTAGAAGATAAAACCGATCAGGATGAGCAGAAAAACCCGAAAGAAAAAATTTCGGCAGTATTAAGGGAAGATAAAGAAAAATTTCCTCTAGAGAAGGCTTTAGCTATCTCTGCTGTTGTGCATCCTTTGATTCCTTTTCTTGTATGGCTTTTAATTACCATTCTTGCACTTTTTGGACTTAATCTTACTTTGTTTCAAAAGCCTGAGATTAAGCCCAGAGATATTGAATTTGTAATAGTAAACAATAAAGAACAAACTCCAATAAATAAAAATACAAAATTGAGATCAGATAGAAATTCCAGAGCAGGCGGAAAACATGATCCGACTAAGAGAATTTCCGAGCCTGAAAAAGTTTCAAGACCAAGTGCAGCTCAGCGTTCTTCTGTTGAGCAAAAGCCTGTTCAAAAAACAGCGCCTCGCAAAACGGCTATGCCAAGTGCAGCGCCTAAAGCTCCAAAAGTTCCGCCAAGACCTGTGCTTCAGCCTAAACCGACATCACCTCCTAGATTAACAACACAAAATCCGTTTTCTATCCCTGTACCGAAAGTTAAGGCGCCGAGAGCTGTTACGCCAATGGGCGGTCCTGTTACTACCGGACCTATAGGCTCTTCTTCACCGAGTGGAGATCCTTCACCTATGATGTCCAATGGTGGAAAAAGCGGAAAGTCAAAGGGTTCAAGAGGTTCCGGTTATTCTGTAGGCAGTGGCGATCCGGGAAATCCCGGTCCAGGGAATCCTAATGGTTCCCCGGGAATAGACGCTGTCAGAGAACCGGATTTTGGTCCTTATATGAGAGAACTTCAAAGAAGAATTAAAAGAAACTGGCATCCGCCTAGAGGAAATGAAAGTAAGAAGGTTGTTTTACTCTTTAAAGTAAGCAGGGATGGCAGATTATTAAGATTAAACGTAAGTAAATCTTCAGGTGTTTCTGATGCAGATGATGCAGCATTGGAAGCTGTAAAAATGAGCGCGCCTTTCAGGCCGTTGCCGCCTGAATATCAAGGCAATGACATAGATATTCAATTCACCTTTGACTATAATGTATTCTCTGTGGGAGGATCCCGATATTAAAATAACTGCAAAAAATAATTTATTTAGATAAAGAGGATTTAATAAAATGAATGTAATGACTTATGCGATTCAACAAGACTGGTTGGTATTATTACCGATTGTATTCACTTCAATTCTGGTAGTGGCAGTAATTATCAATAGGATTTCTTTTTATAACGCAAATAAAAGGGATGTAATTCAATTTATCCAGAGATTACAGAGAGAATTGCAAAAAAACAATCTTGATGCAGCTCAAAGTCTTAGCGCGCAGCTCGGCGGAGTTGTAGGTGAAGTTGCAGAAGAAGGAATCAGAGTTCTTGCTGTTCAAAAGAAAGGTTTTGAAAAATCTTTTGATATTTCAACAAGTCTTGCTGTAAGAAAACTTGAAAAACATTTAACAATACTTGGAACAATAGGCGGTGTAGCACCTTTCTTAGGCTTGTTTGCAACAGTTGTAAGAATTCTATACACCTTTGGCGATCTTGCTACTCAAGGAAATCAAAGTGCTGCGGTTGCTCTCGGTATCGGTTCTGCTCTTATTGCAACAGCATTTGGTCTTGGTGTAGCTATTGTAGCTGTTATTGCATACAATTCATTCCAGTCTATAGTTAGAAGATATGAAGATGATTTCCAGTTAATCAAGCTTTTATTCCTCAGTTTTGTTGATAAAGACGAAGACGCAGTAATTGCGCAGCAGAATCAGCCGCAGCAGCAAGTTCAACAAACAATTCAGGGTGCATTCGTTCCTAAAATATAGTTAATAGTTTGTTAATTAGAATAAAGATGTCATTCTGAGCAAAGCGAAGAATCTATCCAGATTACAAATTATAGCTATAATTCCAAAATGGACAGATCCTTCGGGCTAAAGCCCTCAGGATGACAAAGAAAAAATTAAGAAGTCAATTCAATAATTAGGTAACAAAAAATGGCTATACAAACTTCAGGTAAAAGAGATTCGTTTACAGAAATCAATATTACGCCTTTGACAGACATCTTTTTGGTACTGTTAATCATAATGATGGTTATAGCTCCAATGTTTCAAAAAGTTGACAAAAATATTATGCTGCCGTCAATAAATAGCGGGCTAAGTGTTGATGAAAAAGAAGTTACAGTAGCCATTACCAAAAATGCGGAATTTTTTGTAAATGCCGAAGCTGTTAAGGAAGAGCAACTTGCTGAAAAATTATTAACCTTGATTGATAAGACTAAAGACAAAAAAGTTGTTGTAAAAGCAGATGGTCAAACAAAAACAAAATATATTATGGTTGTAATGAAAGCTGCACAGGAAGCAGGCTATGAAAAATTAACCGTTGCAGGCGAGCCGCTTTCTAAAAAACAACAAAGTGATCTTGAAGAAAAACAAGTAGATAAGATGAGTTCTGATACTCAAACCACTGAAGATAGAACCTCTGTAGATCTTCCCCAGTAAGAAACGAATGGTTTATTGATAAGAGCGATAATCAAGTCAAAAATGAAATCCGCGAACGATTGTTAGCCAAGAGCGATAATCCAAGATAAAAGGAATAAATTTATGAGTACCCCAAAAAGAAAACAGCGCGATGCTTTTACAGAAATAAATATAACGCCTTTAACGGATATTTTTCTTGTGTTGCTTATCATAATGATGGTAATTGCGCCTATGCTTGATCAACAGGGATTGAATCTAACTGTTCCAAGCCAGCATGAAGCAGAAAAACAGCAAAAAGAATCAAAAATTATTACTGTGGATGTAACACAAACAGGTCAGTATTCTATTGACGGTCAGGTGATTGCTTCTGATAGTTTATTGCAGGCTATAAAAACGGCTTACCGTGAAAAAAGAGATGGTCTGCTTATAAAAGCTGCTCAGGAATCTACTCATGAAGCAGTAGTGAAAGTAATGGATGCTGCGCAGACGGCAGGAGTTGCCAGCGTTTCTGTAATGGAAAATTAAAAAGTTTTTATTCACCCATAACTTTTATAAGAAGTCTTTTTTTTCTTTGTCCGTCAAATTCTGCATAATAAACTTGCTGCCATGGTCCAAGGTCAAGCTTGCCGTTTGTTACAGGCACAATTACTTCGTGTCCGATTAAAAGATTTTTTAAATGGCTGTCGCCGTTTGTTTCACCTGTAAAATGGTGTTTGTAATCAGGTTTGAAAGGAGCTAACTCTTCCAGCCATTTGTCGATATCCTGAATTAATCCGTTTTCTGCGTCGTTAACATAAACACCTGCCGTGATATGCATAGCAGAAACAAGAATCATTCCTTCTTGAATACCGCTTTTTCTTAGGACTTTGTCGACTTCGTTGGTGATATTGATGTATTCGCGATGTTTTGTGGTATTGAACCATAAATATTCGGTAAGAAATTTCATTTTTGAGTCTCCTTATCTCTTTGCAATGATTTTTATTATACAATTATATCAATCTTAATAAAGAAAATGAGAAATGGAAAATAAAAAAACAAAAAAGGCGAGCGAGTCCGCGAAGCGGACGGAAAGCGAGCCAAAAAACTAACTCTAGCCCCCTCCCTCGAGGGAGGGGGTTGGGGGTGGGTGTAAATAATGATTTAACGAATACTTGTTTTAAGAGGAATAATGCTTAAAAAACATACAAAAATCAAACAATTTCTGGTTAAGCTTGTTCTTTTAACTATAGGCATATTGCTTGTAGCAGTTGCACTGGAGTTGTTTCTTATTCCGAACAAAATTATAGACGGCGGAGTTGTAGGGGTTTCTATAATGACAAGCTATTTGACTAATTTGCCGTTAGGGATATTTATTTTTACTTTTAACTTGCCTTTTCTTGCTTTTGGCTACAAAAAACTGGGGAAAAACTTCATAATAACTTCTTTTTATTGTATTACTCTGCTTTCGGTAGTCGTCAATTTCTTTCATGGTATGGCTATAGCAACAAATGATTTGCTTTTAGCGTGTATTTTTGGAGGAATAATACTTGGTATCGGGCTTGGCATAATTTTGCGAAACAATGGTTCTCTTGATGGAACGGAAATAATCGCTGTATCTTTAAATAAAAAAGTAAGTTTTTCAATCGGTGAAATAATAATGGTGATTAATTTATTTATTTTGGGAAGCGCAGGTTTTGTTTTTGGCTGGGATAGAGCTATGTATTCACTGTTGGCGTATTTTATTATTTTTAAAACTATTGATGTTGTTATAGAAGGTTTAGACGAATCAAAATCTATTATTATAATTTCTGACTTGTATGAAGATATTGCGCAGGATATTATGACCAAATTCGAGCGCGGCGTAACTTATATACAAGGTCAGGGAGCATATTCAGGCGAAGATAAAAAAATTATTTTTTGTGTAGTAAGCCGTTTAGAGTTGGCTAATCTTAAAAATCATGTATTGGATATTGATCCTGCCGCTTTTATAGCTATAGAAAATGTGCATGAAGTTGAAGGCGGGCTAGTCAAAAAACAAAAAATGTTTTCCTGATTTGACGAAAATTTAAATATGTTTTTATAATTTATTAACAAGATTTGATTACCTGTGTAATATTAAAAAGATTGCCGCAATCTTATAATGAAGTTATAAATTATGAGAAAAGATTATGTCTGTAAACATAGAAGGCGAAAATTTTAGTCCGGTAAGAAGGACAATAAAGCATAATGACATTTTTCTTGTAACAGATGCAAATGGAAATGTTTTGAGCGGAAATAATTCGGGATATGGTCTTTATTTCGGAGATACGCGGTTTTTGAGTCGTCTTGAGTTTAAAATAAATGGAACACATCCTATTGTACTTTCTTCTTCAACAGAAACAGGGCATTCTTCTATAGTTATAGGAACAAATGCAAATTTAAAAGATAATTTAAACCCCGAACGCATTATTCCTCAGGAAACTATTCAAATTAAACGCGAAAGTATATTATATGGTTCGTATTTTGAAACTATAACTCTTGCCAACTATAACTTTTTCGAGGTTGGAATTCATTTAGAATTTTTCTTTGAAGCAGACTTTTTGGATATTTTTGAAGTTAGAAATATTACATCTGACAAGCACGGACAAAAAGAAGTTTTGACTTCAGACCATAATAAGCTTGTTTTTTCATATCTTGATGTAACCGGTGCGATTATGGATACGGAAATAGATTTTGTAAATGAGCATTTGCCCATACCTGTAAAAATCGAAAATGACAAGGTTATATATGAATTAAAGATTGATCCTGCGTCAAAACTGGAAATTAAATATCAGATTAATCTCAGATCTACTGCGGATTTGCCTAAAAAGTTCATTGCGAATGATTTTAATGAAGCTCTTGATTTGGCTTTATTGGATGATAAAAATTGGAATAAGTCGACAACCAATTTTAAAGCGAATAACGAAGATTTTAATGAAATGATTCAAAGAAGCCATAAAGATATTAATATGCTCGTTACAAGGGCTACTTACGGCGAATACATCGCGGCAGGAATTCCCTGGTATACGACTTTATTTGGCAGAGATAGTATTATTGCAGCAAGGCAGTCATTAATAATTAATTCGGAGCTCGGTAAAAATGTTCTGGAAACGCTTGCAAGATTTCAAGGAAAGGAAGAAAATCCCTGGAGGGATGAAGAGCCCGGAAAAATTCTTCATGAAATAAGATTCGGAGAGCTCGCAAGGAGTAATAAAATACCTCACAGTGCTTATTATGGGACTATTGATGCAACGCCTTTGTGGATAATCCTTCTATATGAATACTTTAAATGGACAGATGACAGAAAAACTCTGGAAAAGCTTTGGAAAAACGCGCTTGATTGTCTTAGCTGGATGGAAAATTATGCAATGTATCAAGGATTTGCTTCTTATATGCAAAAGAGCGAAAAAGGATTGGAAAACCAGTCTTGGAAGGATTCTTGGGATTCCCACATGCACGAAGACGGAAAAATAGCCGAGCCTCCTATAGCTTCTGTTGAGGTACAGGGATATTTTTATTCTGCAATGGTAAAAATGGCAAAATTGGCATCATATATGGATGAGGCAGTTCTTGCGAAAAGATTGGTTTCAAAGGCAAAAGATTTTAAAGACAGATTTCATAAAGCATTTTGGATGGAAGATAAGAAATATTATGCTCTTGCCCTTGATAAATACGGAAAACAGCTTAAGGTTATAACGTCTAACGTAGGACATCTTCTTGAAACAGGCATTCTTGATCAGTATTATGCAGAATTGATTGCGGAAAGACTTTTTCAGAAAGACATGTTTAGCGGTTGGGGAATTCGTACATTAAGCGCGAATTCGCTTTCTTATAACCCTATGAGTTATCATAACGGATCAATATGGCCTCATGATAATAGTATAATTGCTTTTGGTCTTGCAAAAATAGGAAAGCTAGATCTGGTTCTGAAAATTATGACAGCTTTATTTGAAGCAGGAAGACTTATGTACTACAAAAGACTCCCTGAGCTTTTTTGCGGTTTTTCAAGACAATTCAGAATATTGGATCCGCCTGTAAGTTATCCTGTCGCATGTAATCCGCAGGCTTGGGCCGCAGCCAGTATGTTTTTGTTAATTCAGTCGATGCTTAATATTGAACCTGATGCGCAAAGTAATAAGCTTCGGATACTTAATCCTGTTATTCCTGAGTGGTTGGATTCATTGAAGCTTAAAAATATCAGGATAGGCAAATCTTTTATTGATTTAGAGTTTAATAAAACAAGCAGTGGCCTTGTAATAGCGGTTCCTGAAAAACGCGGAAAGCTTGACGTTATTATCAGGAAATAAAAATAGCCATACCGCCCTCTACTTATAAGTAGAGGGCGGTATGGCTTAAATAATATAAATAAAACTATCTTCTTTCAAAAACAGGATTTATCTGAATATCATTACTCTTAAAAGTAGTATGAATTTCCTGTTTAAGGTTTTCTATAGCTTCATGAGGTGTAATTCCTGAGCTAACTACACGGAGTGTCGAACATTCAGCCATATATCTGTCTTTTACTTCATAAACAAAAGCTGAGTACCCCTGCATTGCATTACTTGTCATAATTTACTCCCTGTTTCGTATATCCCTACCAAATTATTTTTCGTCAGATATGCATAGAAACTTTAATCAAAAATTTTCTATTACATGTGTTTGTTGTAGTCAAAATCCTTAAATGGAACATGTTGAGGCTAATTTGAGTCTTATAAAATATAGATTCACATCCTGTTACAAATCTATTAGTATAAAAACAACTGAAAATTGCGTTAGCTATTTTAAAAAATATATAGAAATTCAATAATTTATTTGATATCATGAATAAACAGACAAAAAGCCGATGTGGCGAAATGGTAGACGCAGTTGACTCAAAATCATCCGGGGCGACCCGTGTCGGTTCGAATCCGACCATCGGCATTCTTTTTGCGAAGCGGGAGTGAAAAGCATGAAAGACGGCTTTTCCGGCTTGGAAGGCTTGAAACTCATTCTATTGTACCTTGAAAAATTACACTAAAATCTTACAAACATGGGGACGTTTTGGATTAGACAGGGCGCCTGATGTGAGTAAGCGGCGAGTCGGAGCGCTGTTCTCCGTTACCAACGAGCAAAAAAAAATAAACGACAACAACATTGTTAGTCACCTCAACTTCAGAAACGCTGTAGCGCAAG